>ERZ1108162.43-NODE-43-length-63976-cov-596.645500_pt1 | contig 63976 bp, 51 predicted proteins | sample MGYA00403698_ERZ1108162 | MGnify/ENA primary metagenome ERZ1108162 (study PRJEB35170, sample SAMEA104062405) | human gut metagenome | biome: human gut; feature: human-associated habitat; material: faeces | place: Denmark | collected 2012-04-30 ... | reverse complement strand
CCACCAGTCCAGCCGTAATCTTTAACAAATTTATTGGTCCACTCATCTGCTGGATAACCAATATAACCAGTTCCTAAGTCATAAGTAAATTCAATATCTGCATCAAAACTTAAATAACGACATACGAGGTTATGTAAATTTATATTTTCACCAAAATCAGCTTTTGTTTCAAAATATTTTATATTGTCTAAAGAATAAGAAATTTTAGTTACTTTTCCTTTAGCAATATATAGATGAGAAAGAACAATTATCTTTCCAAAATCTACTTTATGTTTATGAGAACTTATAGGTCCTAAATAACTCATAATAATTCTTCTCTTTTAATTCTTACTTTTGTTTCACCGTCGAAAAGTGAATATTTGCTCATATCTAATAAGAATCTGGCGTTGTCATTGATTTGATATGATGACTTATGTGGAACCTTACATATCATCTTGTTAGTTCCATCATTTAAATAGTGAATTGTTTCAAATCCAAGTAATTCGATATTTTCAATATCACCACAGAATTCTTCATAAATACCAGATTTAACGTCTTCTTCGTGAATGTAGCAATCTTCTGGACGAATACCGAAAATTATTTCTTTGCCTTCATATGATTCATAGGCTTTAATATCTTTTTCAGGTAACTTTATTTCTTTGCCGTTGCCAAGAGTGACGATACCTTTTGAATATGTACCATTTAAGAAGTTCATAGCTGGTGCTCCAACGAAGCCAGCGACAAATGTATTTTCTGGATAATCGTATATTCTTTCAGGTGTATCGATTTGTTGAATATCACCTTTATTCATAACAACAATTCTACTTGCCATGGTCATAGCTTCAGTTTGATCGTGTGTAACGTAGATAGTTGTAGCACCGACTTGTTTATGGATACGAGTAATTTCAGCTCTCATTTGAATTCTTAACTTAGCGTCTAAGTTAGAAAGTGGTTCATCCATTAAAAATACTGATGGCTTTCTAACAATAGCTCTACCAAGAGCAACTCTTTGTTTTTGACCACCGGATAGTTGTCCGGGTCTTCTCTTTAAGAGAATTTCGTCAAAATCAAGAATTTTCATGGTTTCTTCAACACGTCGATTAATTTCTTCTTTAGGTACTTTTCTAAATTTTAATCCATATGTCATGTTATCTCTAACTGTCATATGTGGATAAAGAGCATAGTTTTGGAAAACCATAGCGATATCACGATCTTTTGGCTCGTATTCATTAATAACCTTATCGTTAATTGAAATTGTTCCACTGGAAATATCTTCTAATCCAGCTAACATTCTCAATGTTGTTGTTTTACCACAACCTGATGGGCCAACTAAGACAATAAATTCTCCTTTTTCTACATCTAAGCAGAAATCTTTTACTGCTTCAAATCCGTTAGGATAAATTTTTTTAATATGTTCAAATCTTAAAAACGACATGTGTTTAAACCTCGCTTGTGACTTCATTGTATCATTGAAGTATCTTTAATTCAATATTTTTATAATACTTTTTTAATACATTTGAAACCGATTACACATTTTAACGTATTTTTAATGTATTTTTTACAATTTGGACTCTATAAATTAACTATGGTAACAAAAAAGCTCATTATTATAATGAGCTAATAGTTTTAAGTTTAATTTTGCATTTAAGTGAGTAATTAAATATATAATATTTTATCGATATAGTATTAAAACAAATTATGTTATCTTACTTTTTCAATTGATGCTACTTCAACTGAATATCTATATAATTTTGCATCGTAATAGTTTATGGTATATTCAAGGAGAACACCTGATTCAGAATAACCTTTTCTAATTCTTTTTAAAACTGCACCATCTTTATCAAGATTTAATAATTCTCTCATTTCTTTTGTTGGAATAATTGCTTCAAGTTCTTCTTCAAATCTAGAAAAATATATACCGTTTGAAGTTAGATAATCATATAGTGAACTAAATAAAAATTCTTTGTTAGTAGGTAGTTCGATAGGTAAATTTAACCATGTATCGGAATAAACTATGGCTTTATCGTTAACACCTCTTAATCTTTTTAATTCGTAAAGTCTTTTACCTTCTTCACATTTAAATAAAGAGGTCATATCTTTATTATCATAGACAATAGAAATTGAAGAAGAAAATGTTGCTGAGTTTTTAGCTCCAGATTCTTTCATTTCATTTGTAAAGCTTTTAACTAAAGTAAAGTTTTTTAGGTCATCTTTATTTGAATTAATTTTGGTTCCGAACCCTGCTCGTCTTGTAATAATCTTTTCTTTTTCTAGTTTGTCTAAAGCTTTTCTAATAGTTACTCTAGAAACTTGATAGATATTAACAAATTCTTTTTCTGATGGAAGCATACCTTTATAGACATTGTTTTCTATCTTTGACATCATATCATTGCTGATTTGGATATAAAGAGGAATAGTATTTTCGTAGTTCATGTAATCACCTGTTTTAACCTTTGATAACACAAATTTAATACATTTAGACAAAAAAGTAAACTTTTAAATGATATATTTGTTAATATTTATAACATTTGATGCAAAAAATATATATCAAAACCGATTATTAATATTTTTTCTTATATAAATGCTATAATTTAAATATCTTTTTAGTTTTATTTTAAGTTTACTATTTATCTTAATATTTAGGAGAATTAGTTTATGAGAATTTTATTAGCTGAAGACGATAGATCTTTATCAAATGCAATATGTACTATTTTAAAATATAACAATTATTCTGTTGATGCTGTGTACGATGGACAAGAAGCGTTAGATTATTTAGAGAGCATGCAGGCGATGATTATGAATTAGAATTAGAGTTAAACGGATTTAATTTGATTAGTTCTAATGATGCTGCAATTTCAATAACTAGTGGTGATAAAATTACTTTATCCAGTAAGAAATAAACTTCTAATTATGTTTATGATTTAAGAGATAGTGAAAATAGTACGGCAGCAATATATTCATTAAGCGATTTAGCTATTCAAGGAAAAGGCTCTTTAGAAGTCACTTCTAACGGTAAAGGAATACATACAAAAGACGATTTAAAAGTAAAGAATGTAGCTTTAAAAATCAATGCGTATGATGATGCATTACGTGGCAATGATAGTGTTAAAATTGAAAGTGGCGATTTAGAGCTTATATCTAGAGTTGGCGATGGAATTAAAACATCTAATAGCGATGTATCAAGCAAGGGTAACTAACGCGGAATTGTAACTTTATCTGGTGGAAACATTGTAGGTATAAGCATATCTGGTGGTATGTCTAGCGAATCTATGGAATCTAGTCCATCTTTTAGTACAATTGGTACTAATTCTAAATTTAATTTGCAAGCTAGTTCTATCCCTGTCATAAAAAACATTGTTGAAATAAAAATGCCAAGTATCATTAATGTAAGCGTTGTTTACTTGGGTAGCAATAGTGCAAGTATTAGTTCGACAAGTTCTACTACCTCATCTTTAAATGCTAATGGAGTATATTGGAATATATAATCTAAGTATTGTTTTAATTAAATAAGTATTTATTTGTTATAAATGCATATATTATTAACATGAAAAAGATAAAAAACGTGTTATTAGTTTTAATGCCTATATTGTTAGGAAGCTTAGTTGGATTTTGCGTTAAAGATGATTTTAGCTATTTAAATACTATTCCTCACAATATAAAACTTCCAGGATTTATATTTATAATTGCTTGGTCAATTATTTATATCCTATCAGGAATTTGGTCTTATTTGTATAACAAAAAAGGTGGAAATCTAACTATATATTTTCTAAGTTTAGCTTTGAATTTGTTATTCACACCGCTTTTGTTTTCACTTCATCAAATAATTGCTTCTTTAATTTTAGTTATTACATTATTATTGATCGTCTTCTTTATGTTTCTTAAAGATAAAGAAAAGACAAAACTATTATTGCTACCATATGTTTTATGGCTATTAGTCGCTTTGACTTTAATGGTTGATTTAACTTTATGTAATGTATAAAAGTAAACATTGTTTTACTTTTATATCATTCCTTGACTTTCTATTTTAGTGTTGATACCATACTATCGAAGAGACTCATATAATCTCATTAACAAATGGTATGAGAGTATCTACATGGTCGCCTAAGACGTAACTATGAGTGTCTGATGCAAGCTTTTGTATCAGACATTTTTCTTTGTTTGGAAGGAAACCATATGATACTTTTAAAAGGAAACATTATTCATTCTCCATCACTTACTAATGTTGAGACAATTGAAAATGGCTATTTGCTATTAGATGATGAAGGAACAATTGTTAAAATATTAAATAATAAACCTGATAATTTTAATGGAACAATAATAGATTATGGTAACAAATTAATAATGCAGTCATTTGCTGATATGCATTTGCACGCTCCACAATATCCTAATGTTGGTATGGGTATGGATTTACCACTGCTTGACTGGCTAAAAACATACACATTTAAAACTGAAGCCTATTTTAGCAATTTAGAATATGCTAGAAGAGTATATAAAAAATTAGCAAAAGATTTGATAGATTATGGAACAACACACGTTGTTATGTTTTCTTCAATGCATACTGATTCAACTATAATATTGATGGAAGAGTTAGAAAAAGCAGGTGTAACCGGTTATGTTGGAAAAGTAAACATGGATCGCAATGGTGGAGAAAATTTACAAGAAAGTACAATTGAATCTATGGAAGAAACTTTAAGGTGGTTAGACCTTTCTAAACGATTTAAATATATTAAACCTATTATTACACCTAGATTTACTCCTTCATGTACTAACGAATTAATGGAGTGGTTAGGAAATTTAGCTAACGAAAAAGACTTATATGTTCAATCACATTTGTCAGAAAGCAAATCGGAAATAGAATGGGTAAAATCATTACATCCAGATTGTGATTACTATTGGGAAACTTATAATAAATACGGCCTATGGAAAGACCATACTATAATGGCTCATTGTGTTTATTCAGATAAAAATGAAAGAGAAGCAATTAAGAAAAACAATGTTGTAGTTGCTCACTGTGCTGATTCAAATATTAACTTATGCAGTGGTATTTGCCCTGTACGTGAAATGCTAAATGAAGGCGTTTGGGTGACTTTAGGATCTGATATAGCTGCAGGAGCAAGCATGGCTATGTATAACATGATTACTTTAAGCATAAAAGCTTCTAAAGTTAGATGCTTTCAATCTGAAGGTAAAAATAAGTTTCTTTCAGTTCAAGAAGCATATTATTTAGGAACAACTTCAGGTCATAAATATTTTGGAAATCACGAAGGATTTGCTATTGGTGATAAGTTGCATGCAATTGTTGTTGATGATAGTACTTTTGTTGAATCACCAATGCCTTTAACTCTTAATGAAAGACTTGAAAGAGCATTATACAATATGAATAAAGAAAACATAGTTTCTGTTTGGTCAGAAGGAAGAAAAATTAAATAATCAAAAAGCCCTCAAACAAATGAGGGCTATTTTTTATTCGACTATGAATTCTCTGATTGTTACGCCAGAATTGTTAACAACATTAGATTCAACTTTGACATATCTTGCTCTAACATTATCAAGATTAATAATAATTTCTTCTTGAGAGAGATAATTATCATCGCCTACTTTAGTGTAGTTTACTCCATCTTCTGAAATGTAGAATGTACAATTTTCGAATAAATCACCTGGGTGTTCAGTTGTATTTTGATAGAAAGAAATCTTTTTAATTTCTTTGACTTGTCTTAAGTCTAAGCAGACATAAGCACCAACTGTACAGTGCCAGTCAAACCAAACATATGTTGATAAGTCATTATCAAGCATTAAGTTAAAGTCTGCGTGAGCTGCATCAGCCATTACGAAACCATCAGCGGTAACTGTAACTTGGTCTAAGGAAAGTGTGTTATAACTTACTTCTTTGATTGAAACCCATGTTTCTGTACTTGAGTTCTTAATCATAATATAACGAGCGTTAACTGGGTTATCTCTTAAATCTAATAAGACACTAGCACTATCTGATAAACCGACATAGTTATAGTTTTTAGCATCGCGTGAGACATAGACTTTACCAACCATGTAATCTGTTGCACCATTAGCGTTTCCATAGAGAATCTTAATATCGTGAATTTCTTTAACTTCTTCTAAATCAATTCTAATGTATGCATCTTCTGATGGAACTGAGCCAAACCAACAATATGTTGATTCATCGCCATCGAATATGTTGTCGACTGAACCTGAATAAATAGAATCAAATCCTTCATAAACAATACCTGTTGGTAAACCTAAAGCTAATTTAACTTTATCGTTTACAATTTGCTTAACTTTATTCATGAAAGGCTTTAAGACACTAACACCGTAATCAGCATATTTGTAGTCAATATTATAAGTGATAACATTGAGAACTGGTTCTTTATGAAGCTTTGATTTTTCTTCATAACTATTACCATTATCGAGCATGGTTTTTAATTGATCATTAGACAAATTATCGAAGTCTTTCATAATTGTTAGATAATTTATCATAGCGTTACTTGCGTCTTCTAGAGCTTCGATCCATGGAAGCATAGAATCTTTAAGTTTTGTGTTTTTAGCGTTTGCTTTAAATGATTCAATGCTAGCAGTGAATTTTGTGAAGTATTCAACAAGTTTTGTTACATCATTAGTTGTTTCATATTCAGTAATTAATTCTTTGAGATCTTTTGCTTCTTCAAAGTACTTTCCTTCATAGAGGTTTGCGTTAGTAAGGTGTGAAGAAATAGCTTTTAAGGATTCATATTCTTTTTCTTCTACATACTTAAATGAATCGTTATAACTCTTATCAACGTTAAATTTGTTTGGATTCCATGTGTAATCACAAATAGCAAAGATAGAAAGTTTTGAAGGTTCAGCTTGTTGCATTGGGTTTGTAACCATACCTTCAAATGGAACTGTATCATCAGTATAGTTGATATTTAAAACTTCGCCTTTACCCATTAATAAGTGATCTGTTGAGTAATCGTTAACTGGCCAGTTTAACCAAAATAAAGGCTTTTTATTTGTTAAATTTGTGAATTCAGTAAATCTACCTGATTCCATAGAAGAGCAAACATCATCGCCTGTCCACATGATATGAATGGAATCATCTAAGTCTTTCATTAATGAAGCGTAGTATTTATTTAAATCTACTTTTAATCTTTGTTCAGCTTGATAGCAGTAAGCACTTGGAACGAAGACTAAATCATTACAATCATTTTTAGCTTTTAAGAAAGTAGCAACATCGTTTAAAAGCTTATTGTGTAAACTGCCGTCTTCTAAGAGCCCGCCTGTTACTTCGACGTCATCGGCTGAAATAACGAATTGTCTAACACCAGCTTCATAAAGTTGATTGAATTTCTTTTCAACAATTTGTAATGAAGCATCGTAGTTATCAGCTGTTATTTTATTTGACATGAATGGGTGTAAAGCCCAAGCGAGTTTTGTCTTTGTTTCACGTCCAACTTCAATTTGTTCCTTTAAGATTTCTAAGTCGTTTTCGGCGTATAAATCTCTCCAACATGAAGAGTGATAAGCATCGTCTTTAGGAGCGTAAATATAAATGTTTGACTTGAACTTAGAGCCGAATCTCATGAGTTCTTTACGTTCTTCACTTGTCCAAGGTATTCCATAGTAACCTTCGATGAATCCTCTATAGTAAGAAGAAGAATAATCCTTAATTTCTAACTCTCTAACTTCATCTTGAGTTTGTTGGAAAATTAAATCCAATGTGGATAAACCATAATAAACGCTGTCACTATCTTTACCAAGAATTACAATATTGTTATCTTTAATGGAAAGATAATAAGAATCTATCTTTTCACTTATATAACTAACGTCTTCTGTAATATAGCTATCAACTTTTTCTTTACTTGAATAAACACCAAGGAGTAAGTTTCCTTTTTCTGTTGAAATATCATCTCCAATAGAAGCTTTAACATTTTTGCGTGAGAGAACTTCTATGGCTTTATTTTTTGTATATGAATCAATTTTGCTTTCATATACAATATTGTATTTTCCACTGATAGTAGAATTTTTATCACCATAGGTGATGCTTTGAACTGTAGGATAGATTTCGTATTCGACATTGTTTGTTGTGTCAGCTGTTTTTAATGCACCACCAGTGGCACCGAATAAACCGACAAAAGTAACTATTAATGTTCTAAACTTTTTCATAGTGTTTCTCCTATAAAATTACGATAGAAAATTTAACGCCGGCTAATGAATCGTTTTGATCGTTTACTTTAACAGCTTTATAATTTTCTTCTTTTCCTATATACCAAATAGATTCAATGCTTAAGTCGTAGAAAGCAGCTTCTCCAACTTCAGTTAATGAAGAAGGTAAAACTAATTCTGATACGACAGCACTTTCTTCTTCACTAGCGTTACTAAATAAGAAATTAGCAGGTATTTTTGTTACACCTTCTAAGAAAGCAACTTGAAGCTTTTCTTTGCTTCCTGCTTTTGTGAAGATATTGTTACCTAATTTGAAATCAGCTAAGTTAGTTGAATCAACATAAAGTCTTGTGAGTGATTCGCTGTTATAGAAAGCGTAATCGTCGATTGTTTTTAAATTTTTATTTAAATAAATATCTTTTAAGCTTGTGCAATTATAGAAGGCTTTATATCCGATAGTTTTTAATGATGCAGGAGCAATTACTTGCTTTAATGCACTATCGTTAAAGGCTTCTTCGCCAATTGTTTCAATGGATTCATTAAATAAAACTGCATTTAACGATGCACACTTCTTAAAAGCGAATGGTTCAATGGTTGTTAATTTGCTCTTTGATAAATCGAGATTTACTAATTTACTATAGGCAAAGGCGTTTTGACCAATCGATGAAACATTGTCAACTTTAATATGTTCAAGCTTACTAAATTCAAAAGCGTGTTCACCAATAGTTTCAACATTTCTAAAATCAATTTCTGTTATGCCAGATTCATAGAATGCATATTTACCGATTGATTTTAAAGTTGATGGTAAAGATATATTAGTGACATTACTTAATTTATAGAAAGCGTAGTCACCAATACTTTCAACTTGGGATTCACTTGAGAAATAAATGTTATTTACATTGCATGTTTCGTTAGGATTTGTTGCAAGTGGATAGAAAAGACGACTTGGTATTTTTTTGACGTCTTTACCAAAATAAATATCGATTGATTGAGCTGCATCACCTTTAAAGAAGACCCAGTTACGGCCATTTAATTCTTCTATTTCAACAGCATCATAGTAAACTGTTTTAATTCCAGAACTATTAAAGGCACCAGCACCGATCTTTTTAATGCTCGATGGAATGGCAACACTTGTTAACCATGTTTTATAGGCAAATGCTTCATCAGCAATTTCTTGGACAGGAAGATTGTTGTATTCGCTAGGAATTACTAACTCTGGAGTATTAAGCTTATATTCTTTATCTGAAACAATATAGTATGTTCCATCATCACTTAATGTAAATGTTAACAAGTCAGAACTTGTTGGAGTTAAGCTGCCAGGAAATTCTTTAAATGAAGGAGAAGCAAATTCATGTGAATCTAAAGCTTCTTGAGTAAGCTCATTTTTAAACTCGTACACTGTTTTATCAGTAGGTGTACTTGGTATGCTAGAAGATGAACTTGTAGAACTTGTTGAAGTGCTACTACTAGTACTTGAACTTGTTTTACTAGTAGAACTACTTACTGTACTACTTGAACTGATTGGGTCACTATTGCTACTGCTTGACACAGGAGGCTTTTGATTATTACAAGCACATAAGAATAACGACAAAAAAACAAAAATACAACTTTTTTTCATAATAATTCTTAAGTAATTATTTGCATATCGATATATAAGTTAACTTATTTCATCGACTGTAGGCAAATTAATTAAATTCTTCTCATATATCTCAGCAAATTACTTTCCTTTCTAATTAAATTCTAGCAAGTCGATGAACAATATTCAACATATTTTTAACTAACTAAAAAAACAATGTAATCGTTTACTTTACACCTATTTTTTAAATAATATAAATTTTATTTATTAATTTTTTAATTTAGTGTATTTTTTCACACGTGTAAAAAAATAGATTGACTTTTTAAAAAATTTTGATGATTAACAAGTTATTTTATTTAAATCTAATATAGTGTATAATTTATATTAAGAATTAAGGAGATTAGTATGGATAAAATTGCAGTTTTAATTCCATGTTATAATGAAGAACTTTCTATAGTAAAAGTTATTCAAGATTGTCATAGATATATACCTGAAGCTAAAGTGTATGTTTATGATAATAACTCAACAGATAAATCAGTAGAATTAGCAAACCAAGCAGGTGCAATTGTAAGACATGAATATCAACAAGGCAAAGGCAATGTTGTTAGAAGAATGTTTAGAGAAATTGATGCCATGTGTTATATCATGGTTGATGCTGATGATACATATGATTTATCATCTGCTCCAAAGATGATTGATTTAGTCTTAAAGCACAACGCTGATATGGTTGTAGGAGATAGACTCTCATCCACATACTTTACCGAAAATAAAAGACCATTTCACAATTTTGGCAATAGTTTAGTTAGATTTTCTACCAATCATGTTTTCCACGGCAATATTCGTGATGTTATGACAGGCTTTAGAGCTTTTAGTTATCAATATGTTAAATCGTTCCCATGCTTATCTAGTGGATTTGAGATTGAAACAGAAATGACGATATTTTCACTCGACAAAAAGATGCAACTTGAAAATGTTGTTATTCAATATAAAGATAGACAAAAAGGAAGCTTCTCAAAGCTTAATACTGTAAGTGATGGAATTAAAGTAATGCTTACAATAGCAAGATTAACAAAGTGTTATAGACCAATGTTTTACTATGGAATATTAGCTTTATTATCATTTATCGTTGGATTAGCTTTTGGTATTCCAGGAGTTTTAAAAGCAACAGGAGTTAATTTCTCATCTTATATTCTTATAGGAATCGGTGCACTATTTGTTTTAATAGCTTTCTTACTATTGATTACTGGATCAATGTTAAAAGTTCAACATATTAAAGAAAAGCAATCGTTTGAACATACTCTTTACGAGATTAATCAAGATTATAAAAAACATGTTAATTCTAAATAAATAACAGCGCTCATAGAGCGCTTTTTTAGTCTATATTTATAAAAAGTTATATTATTTTGTCCCTTTTTAATATTTTTTATCTAAAAACCTTAGCTTTTAAGTAGGTATAAATAATACTTAAATCAATAAAGAGTAATATTGTAATTGTCAATAATTTTGTGTAGTGTTTATAGGTCAAAAATTTTGGCTTTATTACCTTTAAATTGTAAAGAAATTAAAATTTGTTAAAAAAGTGAGCAAAAACATATTAAAACTTACGGTTATATATAGTGAAGGGGATAAGTATACGCTTTAAATTTTACTTATAGTTATTGAATATTATTTATAACTTTCTTTTCAGTAAGTATATTGCTTGCTATTGCAACGAGTATTAAAGATACAAGTGGAATTATAAAACTATTTGAATATGGCGATGTATTATAGTGTCCCCAGAAAGATGTGTAGTGGAATAATAATCCATTAACATCTTCGCCAGTTAATCCATCAAATCTTACAAATATATAATCGAAGCAAATTATAGTACTAATTATTAATACAAAGATAATAACTTTAAATAATGGCTCTATCACTTTTTTGTTATCGCTATATTTATCGAATAATTTAGATATAGTTATAAATGTTGAAAAAGCCATTATCGGGAAAATATCAAGATTATATCTTACGCATATTCCTGCATAACTAGCAGTTATAGTACTGATTATTAAGCTAGCAATAGGAAGAAGGATAATACTTGATTTAATATAGTTATCTTCTTCTTTTCTAAAGCATAATGGAATAGCAAAGCAAACTAAGAATATAGGTGCAAAGAAAAGACCTATTGTGTAAGAAGTATATGGATGAGTTTCCATACTTATATAACAGTAAGAAGCATCAAAGAAAGGCATGCCGTTTGTGGAATTACAAAAAGCTGGTAGTTGTAAATAGAAATGGAAAATAGCACTTATTAAAGCTTTGCTGCTGAAAGGTAAATTTGTTTGATCAGTAACTGTCAATTGATATGATTGACCAAATTCAAAGAAAGAGTTAAATCTTGCTTTGTTAAAAAGCATTACTCCTATAGCCCCGACGATTACTATTGCAAAACAAGGGATAAACTTTATAATATTTTTCTTCCAATCTTTGTTTTCAAAAAGCATTTTAAGGTATAAAGGAGCTAAAAATATAAAGGTTACAATTAAGTTTGGACGACTTAAAACAAGTAAAACGATAGTTACAGCTGATAGTGTTAAATATGTTATTCGACTGTTTGTTTTAGAATTATAAGCTTTTAAAACAAAGAAGAAAGTTAAGAACATATTGGCTATACCATATGCGTATGGAATGTGGTAAATTCCTTCAACATAATATCCTGTTTTATAAGATGTTATATAGAAAGTTAAAGATAAAGATATGCTACATAATAAAAGAAAAGCTGTAAATTTGAGGTTGTTTTTCTTTGTGAAGGCTTTGACTGCTTCAATTTCAGCTAACAATAAGCCAAATAGTGAGATTATCATTCCCATTTGTTGTATGCTAGCTATGCTTGGAATATATCCCCCAGAAATATAGTAGACTGGTAGCATAAATAAAATGACAGGAGCTATTCCATAATAGCAATAATATTTTCCATTATAGAAGGCGTGATCCCAATAATATGGAATGCCATTTCTACTATTTGTATCATAAGGATTTGGTAAAGCTATTAATCTATCATCAACAGGCAAATCCAAACTAAGTCTATTTTTCATAACAGCATCAAATTGTTGAAAATAAATATTGGAATTTTGAATATCAATAGAACTATATTGAACTAGAAATTTATCCTTAAAAATAAACAAAACTGATATTAAATAGGCTAATAATGTAATGCCAAAAATGCAAAGTAGTCCATATTCTAACTTCTTATAGCTACTATCATTATTTTTGAGCGATTGACCAAATTTTTTGCTTATAGTAGGTAAGAAAACAATAAGTGATAATAGGGATATAATACATACTTGTCTTATAGTGTTAAATGCAAATGGCATTTGTGCATTTAAAGTTATACTCTTTAAATATAAGTCTGGATTTTTAGAGTATTTATCTTCGTGATCATTTTTAATATTAAATCTTATTTGAAGGGATTGGGTCTCCCCTACTCTTCCAATATCCATATAATTATAAAGATCTGTTTTAGGGTTTGTTAAAAATGAGAATTCTTGTGAACTTGTTTTAAAATATGTTTCGACGTTAAGACTAACATTATTAAAAGTAAAGTAAATGTTCTTAAGTGTAATATCAGTAGTATCTATTGTAATAGTTCCGTCGCTCGGAATATATATAAGACCATCATCTGTTAATTTAGCACCATTAGATAATTTAATTTTTTCTGAATTTAAAGATATTGTTTCTTTTTTATAGTGTTGATTGAATCCTTGAAAGTTGAAATATGATACTTCCAAAATAAAACTTGTTATAAATATTCCAAGAAGTGCAAATCTAGAGCTTTTATACTCTTTATTTTCTTTTTTAACGAATTTTTTATATAGAGTTTCTAAGTTAATTACTTTAGCTAATATATAGTTAAAAAAGTTAATAGGTAACAAATTTACATGTGACGTATGTGGAAAAACAATATGTATTATTCCCAATGTTATTACGCTAATTATAAAATATGATATAAAGTCAAAGAGCAAATTAAACGATAATATTTCTTTAATTGTCTTCTTTTTAAAAATTATGTAATAAGCGTTTTCTATTAAGGCAAATAATATAAAAAAAGGAAGTGTTATAGCTAGATCTATTAACATATTCTTCTCCTTTCAAAACCAATAATAAGAGTATACCATTATTTATAATAAATAAAAAACATTCTATAAAAAGTATTTTTGTGGACAATTAAAAACTACTATTTATATATTAAACACTTTAAGGTTATTTTCTTGCTTGTTGTATTTCTTCTAGATGGCTTAAATAATAAATGCTCCAGTCGTAACTTTTTAAAAATTCTCCTTTAAACACTGTTAAGTCTTTACCATCTAAAAAGTTCCAATAATCGCAATCGATATTTTTAGATATTAAAGATAGTTCTCCTCTATTTGAAACGACACACTCAAAATCAATTTCTTTAAGAGTTTTATGCAATCTCCATACGGCATCCCTATAAAGTTTCTTTGATTTTTCTAAATCGTGATCAGGCCATAGTTGAGATATAGCATCATACATTGTTAGGCCACGCTCTCTATAAACTAATAACAGTGCAAATAATTCTTTTGCTTTACTTGAAGAAAATAATATTCTTTCATTATTAATATAGCAATCAAAGGTATCAAACATATTTACTTTTAATATTTTTATTTCGTTAGAAAGAGTTCTTATTACTCGGGATACATCCTCTTTACTATATGGCTTATAAATAAAACCAACTACGTTATTTTTAATGCTTTTATCTAGATCATTAATAGTTATTGTTAATCCAGTTATAAAAACAATTTTTGTTTTTGGCTTAATTTTTAAGATCTTTTTTGCTAATGAAATACCATCGATATTAGGCATTCGTATATCTAAAAAAGCTGAATCAATATGGTTGTTTGTAACGTAATTTAATATTGCCTCTTCATTATCTTGAAAAAACTTGTACTCCAAACCACTCTCGTGAATTATTTCATTTAAAAATACAAAAAGTGCACTTATTTCATCATCGACAATTAGTAGCTTCATTACTTCTTTTCTCCTTCTTTTTTAAATCTTATTGATACTTTTGTCCCTTTTCCAACCTCACTTTCAATTTCTGTTTTGACTTCTTTCTTTAAAATTTTAAATCTTTCAAAGGCGTTTTTAATTCCACAAGATGTAGATTTTATTTTGCTAGTTTCAAAACCTACTCCATTATCTATAATTTCTAAAAATATATATCCGTTTTTATAGTATGATGAAATTTCTATATATCCGTCTTTTTTAAAAGTGGTTTTGGCATACTTTATGGCGTTTTCGACAAATACTTGAATAGCTAAGACTGGAACAGTAAATTCGTAATAATCTATGTTATAAACAATATTTAAATCTTCACTACGTTTTATTTGTTCTAAATTTATGTAGTTTTCAATATTAGTTAATTCCTGCTCAAAAGGTATTAAATCGTTATTAATTGATTCAATATTTAATCTTAAATATTTGGCAAAAAGATTAAGAGTTTCATCTCCACTTTTTAAATCTTTATGATACATATCTTTTATAGTAGTAAGTGAATTGAAAACAAAATGGGGATTAATTTGTTGACGAAGAAGTAATGTTCTCATCTTTTCTTCTTTTTCTTTATATTCTTGAGCTTTTAAAGCGTTTTTATCAGTTCTTAAAATGAAGGCGATATAAATTGATAACCAAAGAAGTATAACTACAGTCATAAAAACAGTAGGTAAGAAAAAGAACTTTATTTTATATAAATCCTGACTCAGAATTGCAAAAGTTTCTAAACCGGTTATAACAAATAGTATTCCTGTAGTTAGGCAAAAAGTTGCATCAATTTTATTTTTAGAGAAAACGTTTAATACAATTTTTAGCAATAAAAGTAATTCGATAGGAACGTAAAATAAATATGATAAATAGCTATATTTAGTTGTTAAATGCATGGCTATATATGATGCGGTAGACATTAAAGAAAAAGATAAGATAGTCATAACTTCTTTATTGTTTAATTTACAATATTGATAATTATAAAAGTAAAATAAAGAAAGAATTGTTAGGTGAAAAAAGGCAAAATTAAATATTTCTAATAATGTATGATTTAAAGAAATATCATAATTTAATTCTAAAACTCCTTGAATATCCTTTGTAGTTGAATAATAAAGCAAAAAACAAAGCGATGTGAAGAAAGTGTGAATAGTTGAATCTGATATTTTGGCATAAGATAAAATTTCAACGATATTTATAACAGCTAAAAAGGCAAGTATAATTGCGACATAAGCTGATAAATTACTTTTATATGCAAAAATTGGTTCGTGTTTATTTAATATAAATGACATAGTTACACCAACTGCAGTAATAACAATTTCTAATATTAATATGGCTAAATAAATTCTTTTCGACATTTGTTTATTACCTTGACCTTTTGAGTATAGCATATATTTGATTTTCATAGTCACTATTTTTTTATTTGATTTATTTTGAACGTTTGTTTTTGCACTTAAAAGTATTGTTTCAATCACTAATGAGCAAAAAAGCATGCTTAATACGCAAAAACAAACAAAAACTTTAATAAATTTAAAAATAATTGACAAATCTTTGTTTATTTATAGTAGAATATAGTTGTTAGATTTACTAACAGGAGGAAATATAGATATTTATGTCAGTAAAAGTAGCTATTAATGGTTTTGGCCGTATTGGTCGTTTAGCTTTCAGACAAATGTTTAACGCTGAAGGCTATGAAATCGTTGCAATTAACGATTTAACAAGCCCAAAGATGCTTGCTCACTTATTGAAGTATGACTCAGCTCAAGGCAGATATGCTTTAGCCGACAAAGTCACATGCTCTGAAGATGGAGCAGAAGAAGGTTGGATTGCTGTTGACGGACACAAGATTAGAATCTATGCCGAAAAAGATGCAAACAACTGCCCATGGAAAGAATTAGATGTTGATGTCGTCTTAGAATGTACAGGTTTCTACTGCTCTAAGGAAAAATCAATGGCACACATCAATGCTGGTGCAAAGAAGGTTGTTATCTCCGCTCCAGCTGGAAAAGATTTAAAGACAATCGTTTATGGTGTCAACCACGAAACATTAACAGCTGATGATCAAATCATCTCCGCTGCTTCATGTACAACTAACTGCTTAGCTCCAATGGCTAAGGCTTTAAATGATTATGCTCCAATCCAATCTGGTATCATGTTAACAGTTCACGCTTACACAGGTGACCAAATGGTTCTTGATGGCCCACACAGAAAAGGTGATTTAAGAAGAGCAAGAGCTGCTGCAGTTAACATTGTTCCTAACTCAACAGGTGCTGCTAAGGCAATCGGTTTAGTTATCCCAGAATTAAACGGCAAATTAATCGGTTCTGCACAACGTGTTCCAGTTCCAACAGGTTCAACAACATTATTATTTGCAGTTGTTAAAGGACATGACATCACAGTTGATTCAGTCAACGCTAAGATGAAGTCAGTCGCTAATGCTTCCTATGGTTATACAGAAGAATTATTAGTTTCATCTGATATTGTCGGTATGACATATGGTTCATTATTTGATGCAACTCAAACAATGGTTACTAAAGTTGATGACGATACATATGAAGTTCAAGTTGTTTCATGGTACGACAATGAAAACTCCTACACTTCACAAATGGTTCGTACAATCAAGTACTTCGCTGAAAAGTGCTAATTAATTAAACCAAAAAATATGGCGTGATAATTCACGCCATTTTTTTTGCAAATATTAATTTATTTTATAAACATGTGTATCAACATCGACATGTTCGATAGCTAATTTTAAGCATGCAATTAATTTATTTATCTTTTTTGCTGCGTTAATAGAGTATTTAATTAAGTTATTGTTACTGGCTTTTAAGTAATCGTACATTGCCTCGCCATAAACGATAACTTTTTTATTTTTAAGTTGATCTTGAATCATTTCTAATTGAACAAAAGAAGAAATGAAATATGTATTTTTATTGTTTGCTAATATTTCGCTTTTGATTGTTGATGAGTTTATATCGTAGTGTAGTAAAACATAGTCGCTTAAATAATATTTTTCTCCAATGTTATTTATGTTAGAGCTTATTTCGAAAGTCCATGGTTCATGAACGTGTGTATCGAGGCCAATAACAGGTATAAAATTGTTGCTACACACAACTATAAAATCATCTTCAGAAAAGTCTATACAAATAATTGCATCGACAAATTGAACTTCTTTTGATATAGCTCCAGCAAGCATAATACTGTGATAGCCATTTAATGCGAGTGCTTCAACGACCTGACTGACAAAATTAATCTTATCTGATGTTGCGAGTGGAAAGGTGCTTTTTCCAATATATAAGCCAATACAATTCGTTTTTCCAGTAGCTAACGCATTAGCTATTGTATTTTTTTGATATCCTAAAATTGAAGAAACTTGAATAATTTTCTTTCTAGTTTCTTCATTTATTTTTTGCCTTTGATCGTTATTTAATACATATGAAACTGTTGCTGTTGAACAACATACTTCTTTAGCTATATCGGCTAATCTTACTTTTGCCATTATTAATCACCTGTATTATTATAATAAAAGAACATGTTTTAATCAAATATAAATTATTTAAAAATTTAAGTAAGATTAAGTAATATTTTAAAGTTAATAACGCATAAAAAATAATTTGTAAGCGATAACAATTTGTGTTGACAACTATATTTAGTTGCTTTATAATGAAAATAGCTTAAGCGATTAAGCAGGAGAAAATATGAAAGGAATACGTAAATTTTTCGTTGGTGCAGTTGTTCTAGCATGCACCATGGGAGTAACATCGTGTACTCACAATGAGACTAAATCATATGAAGTTAAATTCTATGATGACACTACTGTTCTAAAGACTGAAAAAGTTAAAGATGGTGAAACAGCTACTAACTGGACACCAACAAAGGAAGGATTTGAATTTGTTGATTGGTATGCAACACCAAATTTCAAATTTGCTTACAAGTTTGAACCAGTTCACCAAAACACATCAGTCTATGCTTTGTTCCAATCTACCCAAGTTGTAGAAGATACACGTAGTTGGGCGATTGTTGGATCTGGTACAAGTAAGGTCCTTTCTACATCTGGATTTGGAAATACCATTAATGCTGAACACTTACTTACTAAAGCAGATAAGAAAAATGAATTTTCTATTACTTTAGACTTAGAAGTTGGTGATGAATTCCAATTTGCAATTAATTCAAGTTGGGCAAACCAAAGAGGTGGCGGTTATTTAGAAACCACATCAAAAGATGGCACTGAATACTTTGAAGTTAAAGGATCACACTTATCTACTAATACTAAAAAGTGTAATATTGGTGTTTTAGTTTCAGGTAACTATACATTAACTTTGTCTACTAACCCAGGCGATGACTATTATGATACTAAAGATGCTTATTACACAGAAGAAAACAAAGAAAGTTTCAATTACAACGACTTTGATAAGATCACATGGGTAAGAAATGGTGATGTTAAAGAAGTTGTTGATACTGTTTATGATTTATATGTTAAAGGTAATTTAGTTACTGGCTGGCAACATAATACTGATCCAGAATACAAAATGGATTACGATCCAAAGACAAAGACATATACTTATACTCATCAATTCTACGATTATGATGAATTTATGTTCTATTCTTTAAATGGTGATTCGATTTTGGATGGCCTTGGACCAGTATCAATAAAATACGGCCAAGTCGACATCGAAAATTCCACAGATAAAATTACTGGTGATAAAGCCAAAGATAGTAACTTTCAAACAATGGCTAATGGTACATATACATTTACTTATAGTTTAGAAACAAGAGTTTGTGTCGTTACTTATGATCCTACATTTACATTAGAATATACACCTAACACACAATGGTACATTGTCGGTGGCGGTTCTTCAGAATTACTCTCTATTTCTAACTGGGGTAGAAAAAACTTAGATGAACGCTTCTTATTAAAACCAGTTGAAGGTGAAACATTAAAGTACTATATCACATTAGATTTACAAGTTAACGATGAATTCCAAATTGTTAAAGATGGCCAATGGGGATTAGCTCACAGTTTCTCATTTGTTCAAAACCCAGTAGTTGATGGAACAACATACTTCACAGATTCTGGTAATATCCAATGTAAAGTCTCTGGTAACTATACTTTAACATTGAATGTTAGCGATACTTCAAAACGCTTTGATACAATTACTTGGGTTAGAAACGGTGATGTTTTATCACAACCAGTAAAAACTATTGACGTTTACTATAAACTTTCTTCAAATAACGATTGGGAACCAGTTTTAATCGACTCAATTTTATCTAATGCTGAAGTTAAAGTTACATTAAAATTAGAAGAAGGCGATAAGCTTTGCTTTGTCTATACAGATAATGGCCAAGCAATTACTCCAGCTTATCCAGGAAACTTAATCCGTTATACAGCTATTGGTGAAGCTAAAGACGATAACGCAAATGCTAACTTCTCAACAAACGCCGATTATAACTTTGTTTGTGACGTTGCTGGTAAATACGAATTTACTATCGATTATTCTACAGGTACACCAGTTGTCAATACAACATTAATTCCTGAAGCTACTAGTTATGAAGTTATCATTAAAGGTAGTATGACTGGTTGGGCTAATTCAGACAGAATCGCTTCTAAAGGCGATGTCGTAACATTTAATTATACATTTGCTGAAGGTGATGAATTTGGCTTTGCTTGGTTTGATGCTACAACTACAACTTCATATGGAAACTGGATTGGCACAAGTTGCTTAGGAACTGAAGGTGATGCAAATAGCATTTTCTCAGGCGAAAACAACTTTAAATGTACACAAGCCGGTACTTATACAATTAAAATTACAAAGACAAGTGATGGTACAGTCTCTGTTAATTTCTACAATATTTAATTAAGTAATTATCGATTAAAGAGCCATTATATTATGGCTCTTTAATTCGATTTTAAGGAGGATTATTAGATGAATCAATATGCAGTTTTTCATTCTATTGAATCAGCATATTCTTTCTCTTTAAATAAGAATCAAGTTATTTTACGTATTAGAGTAGATAAGAAAGATAATATTTCACATTGCTATTTACTTTATAATGTTAAGCATAAGTTTTTCTTAAAGAGAAAAGAAAAAGAATTGATAAGAAAATACGAAGATGATTTATATGCTTATTACGAAATTAAACTATTTTTAAAAGAATATAGTTTAGCTTACATATTTCACTTTGTTTCTGAAGGCAAAGATTATTATTATTCATCAGATGGATTATGTGAAAATTATCAATTTGAAACATCTTATTACAACTTTTTCCAAAACGCTTTTATAAACGATATTGATATTCAAAACGAAGTATCGTGGACTAAAGATGCTGTTATATATGAAATCTTTGTCGATCGTTTTTATAGAAGTAAATATGATCAAAACGATGAATATATTAATTTAAAATGGGGAGAAATTCCTAATCCAAAATCTTTTGCCGGTGGTACTTTAAACGGTATAAGAGAAAAATTAGGGTATTTAAAAAGATTAGGAGTAAATACAATATATTTAACTCCTATATTTAACTCTATATCTAATCATAAATATGACACTAAGGATTATTATGAAGTTGATGACCAATTTGGTTCTACAGTAGCTTTTAGAAAACTCGTCGATGAAATTCACAAGTTGAATATGAGAGTAATTCTGGATGGCGTATTTAATCATATATCTTCTGAAAGTGAAATATTTAAAGATGTTATCAAAAATGGTAGAAATTCTAAATATTATAATTGGTTTATTATTTATGATGATGATTTGAATAAAGAAAAATACGAGAAGTTTGCTTCTTGTGGATATATGCCTAAACTAAATACTTCTAATATAGAGGTACAAGACTTTATTTGTAACATTGGAAAGTATTATGTTAAAGAATATCATATTGATGGATGGAGACTTGATGTCTCTGATGAAGTAAGTCATCAATTGTGGAAAAGATTTAGAAAAGAAATCAAAGAAATTAATAACGATGTATTGTTGACAGGTGAAAACTGGCAAGATGCTACTCCATACTTACATGGTGATGAATTCGATGGAATAATGAACTATTCCTTTACAAGATATGTAAACGACTACTTAGCTTTTAACAAATTAGATTCGGTTCAATTTAAAAATAAATTAGAAAACTTACGATTAAGATATAAAACACAAGTTACAAATATGAATTGGAATTTATTAGATTCACACGATACATATAGATTCTTTACACAGGTAGATAAAAATAAAAATAGAGCGCTTATCGGTGCGGCTATTCAAATGTTCTATCAAGGTATTCCTTGTGTATATTATGGCGATGAACTTCCACTTGAGGGCGGATATGATCCTGATTGTCGTCGTTGTATGGATTTCACTTTGGCAAATAGAAACAATCCATTCTATAATATTTATAGGAAATTAATTAATTTAAGAAGTAAAAATAAAACTATTAAATATGGTGAACTTAAATTGTATGTCGAAGATGATTTACTTGTATTTGAAAGAACATATAGAAAAAGAAAATTAAAGTTAATCATTAATATGACTAACAAGGATAAATCAATAAATATAAATTCGAATTTGATATCGAATGAATTTGAATCTGGAATATTAAAAAACGAAGGATTCGTTATAAGTTTTGAGAAAGAATAGGAGAAATTGATTGTATGAAAAAATTAATTCTTGCTTTATCATTAGGCTTACTTTTACCGCTAAGTGCTTGTGGATCAAATTCTGGCAACGGTGGTCAAAACACAGTTTTTTCAAAGTTTGATGGAAAACTTGAAAACGGAGCGGTTTTAAGAATTTTAGAAAACGATACCGCTGTAAAACAAGGCTATCTTAAAGAGCTTATTGCTGGCTTTAATGAAAAATATAAAGAATATAACATTACTGCTGTCGATGCCAATATGGATGAGTATTCTGACTTGGAAAATGACGGACCATATGGATATGGACCAGATGTTTTATACCAAGCAAACGACTCTTTAATGAAATATGTTTATGGAAAACACATCATGCCTATTCCAGTTGACAGATTAGAGTGCTACTCTAAAGTCGATCAAAACGCTTGGAACGCTTATAAATCAACAGTAAGTGGTACTGAATATACTTTCGGTGTACCAATTAATATTCAAGCTTCTTTAATGTATTATAGAGAAGATTTATTACCTGAGAATAACGATGAAAACAATAACGGAATTCCAGATATGTTAGAAAACTGGAGTAATTTATATAAATACTCTAAAGAAATACACGAAAACAATAACAGTAAATATGGATATATGAAATCTTTAGACGATTTCTATTTTGCTTCAGGATATTTGTTCTCTTATGGTGGATATATATTTGGAAATAACGGCAAAGATTCAAACGATATTGGATTAGATAAATCTGAAGCCTATAAGGGAGTTAAAGTTTTAAGACAACTCGCTTCTATTATGAATGAGTCTTGTATTGATAATTCTGTTACTTTAAATCAATATTCAAAGTTGGCTCAAGGTGAATATTTTGCTACTATGACTACTCCTGATGTTAAGTCGCTATTTTTAGACGAAATGTCACTAGAGTATCAAAAATCTGGATTATCTAAATCTGAAGCCGATAAAAAAGCTAATGATAATTTAAAACAAATTGCTGTTCCAAAATTACCAGCTAGTGGCGATTTAAATGATACTACTGGCGAAATGATTGATATGAAAACTATGGGTGGTATAAACGGATATGCTATTTCATCTTATACTAAATATCCAAATGCTGCTTTGGCTTTCTTAGACTATGCTTCTTCTTATGAAATGGTTAAAAGAAGACATGAAATTTTAGGAATAGCAACATGCCGTGAAGATTTGGCTAATGAAGGAGATTCGTTATCAAAAACATTATTTACACAATTAAAAGATAGAAAAATTGAGATTATGCCATCTATTCGTGAAACATCTCAAATTTGGACTCCAGCTGGAACGCTATGCAAGGATATTGCTAATGATCCATATCGTTCGATAAGTGAACAAAAGTATTTAACAGATGATTCTATAAAGAATAAGTTATCAGAGGTTTGTAAACAAATTTATGAAGCAATTCACGCTCTTCAATAAAATAGGAAGTAAACTTGAAAGTTTCTTTAGTTCTATTTATGACAAACTTTTGGAACTTAGATTAAAGTTTATAGCTTCTTCATCAAAAACTAAGGCCTCATTCTTTGTGATGGGCCTTGGACAAATTTTATATAAGCAATACATTAAAGGAATTTTGTATTTGCTTAGTGAAATAGGTTTTATATTGTTCTTTGTTTTAAAGGGCGGAGAATTAATATATGGGTTCTTTACTTTAGGATTGAAAGAAGCAGACCCATGGTTAGGAATTAAAGGTGACAACTCGGTTATTATGATGATTTTGGGCATCTTTAGTTTCTTGGTATTAATATTTTGGATCTATTTATATGTTTCAAATATCAAAGATGTATTCAATATAAATAGAATGGTTGATGAAGGAAAGGAAATTCCATCATTTAAAACATCGGTTAAAGAATATGTCGATAAAAAATTCTATAAAATAACTTTAGCTTTACCGATCATGTTTGTCTTGGTATTTAACATAATACCTATCATTTTTATGATTTGTATCGCTTTTACAAATTATGGTGGTGAAATTGTTCCACCAAAGCTAGTTGATTGGACTGGCTTTGCTTCATTTGAAAAGGTCTTTTCGTTAAACGGAATATTACCAACTTTAACAAAAATATTAGGATGGAATATATTGTGGGCTTTTTCTTCAACATTTTTAAACTATTTCTTAGGCTTAGGTTTGGCTTTATTATTGAATAAGAAAATAGTTAAAGGAAAAGCTATTTGGAGATCATTTCCAATCCTTGCTTATGCAATTCCTGGATTTATTACCTTATGCGGCTTTAAATTTATGTTCTCTAATGGTGGCCCTATTAACCAAATAATTACTGCAAATGGTGGAAGTGTTATTCAATTCTTAGGATTAGATTCAAAGTGGATTGCTAGATTAATAGGTCTATTGGTTAATGCTTGGCTAAATATTCCAACAACTATGCTTTTAGCCACAGGTATTTTATCTAACATGAATACGTCGTGCTATGAAGCAGCAAAAATTGACGGTGCTAGTCCAGCAAAACAGTTTAAAGATTTAACTTTACCTTTTGTAGTTTTTGCTACGACTCCGACATTGATTTCTCAATTTGTTTCTAACTTTAATAACTTTGGTGTTTTCTACTTCTTACGTGGTGGACTTTATATGGATGGATATTTCAATGCATCTGATACTGATTTATTAATCAACTGGTTATATAACTTATCAATTGCTAATAACTACTATTCAATAGGTGCTGCTATTTCTTTAATTATATTTATTATAACTGGTGGAATATCGCTAATTGTGTACGTTAGAAGTAACGCTTATAAAAAGGAGGATACATATCGATGAAGAAAACAAAAAAAGTGAGTAAGACATTGGATATAATCTTTACTTATTTAATACTATTAGCTGTTTCTTTTATTTTCTTATTCCCATGCTTATGGTTGATATTAGCTTCTTTTTCCAAGAGCGGATCTATCTATTCTTTTAACGGATTCTTTCCAAAGGAATATTCATTAGATACATTTAAGAAATTGTTCTTAGACACGACTATGTACAACTTTCCAAGATGGTTTATCAACTCTCTTGTCGTAGGTATATTTTCATCTTTATTCGGTACTATTTTAGTTGTTTTAACAGCTTATGTTATTTCATTTTTCGAATTTAAAATGCGTAAACCATTAATGAAAATAACATTAGTCTTAGGAATGTTCCCATCATTTATGGGTATGGCAGCTGTATATATCTTAATGACACAATTTAAGATGGTTAATTCTTTATGGGGGTTAATACTTATATATTCTGCAGGTGCTCCAATGGGTTATCTCGTTCAAAAAGGTTTCTTTGATACTGTACCATCTTCAATTTATGAAGCGGCTAGAATTGATGGAGCTTCAAACGCTCATATATTCAAAACATTGATCTTACCAATATCTAAACCAATAATTGTTTATACAGCTTTGACATCTTTTACTTGGCCATGGAGTGACTTTATTCTTCCTAAGTTGTTATTAAAAGAAAAGTCGAATTATACTGTAGCAGTTGGCTTAATGTCACTAGGTGAAACAGAGTTTGCACGTTTTGCAGCTGGTTCAATTTTTATAGCTGTTCCTATTGTTATATTCTATTTCTTATTACAAAAGAATTTAGTCTCAGGTTTAACAAGTGGAGCTTCAAAAGAATAGGAGAAAAATATGGCAAATGTTAAATTAGAAAACGTTTATAAAATATATCCCAATGGTGCTAAAGCAGTTAAAGACTTTTCTTTAGATATTCAAAATGAGGAATTTGTCGTTTTTGTTGGGCCTTCTGGTTGTGGTAAATCTACTACTTTAAGAATGATTGCAGGCCTTGAGGACATAACAGCTGGAAAAATATATATCGATAACGTTTTAGTTAACGATTTAGAACCAAAAGATAGGGATATATCTATGGTCTTCCAAAACTATGCTTTATATCCAAATATGACAGTTTTTGAGAATATGGCCTATGGATTAAGATGTCATCACGTCAAGGAAGATGAGATTAAAGAAACAATAAATAGTGCAGCTGAAATTTTAGGCATAACAGACTATTTAAATAGAAAGCCTAAAGAACTTTCAGGCGGTCAAAGACAAAGAGTTGCTTTAGGTAGAGCCATTGTTAGAAAACCAAAAGTATTTTTATTAGACGAACCACTTTCAAATTTAGACGCTAAGTTACGTGTTCAAATGAGAAGTGAAATTTCAAAATTACATGAAAAGTTAAAAACTACTTTTATTTATGTTACTCACGATCAAACTGAAGCTATGACTATGGGCAGCAAAATTGTAGTAATGAAAGATGGTATTATTCAACAAGTTGATACTCCTTTAAATTTATATAATCATCCTGTAAATACATTTGTAGCTACTTTTTTAGGCTCGCCACAAATGAACTTGTTAGAAGGAAAAATAATAAAAAGAAAAGATGAATTCTATTTTGTAAGTGGAGATCTTGAAGTATTAATTAACGAATCCATGCTTCTTCAAATGAAAAATTATAAAGAAGATATGGATGTTTATTTAGGTATTCGACCATCAGATATATCTTTATCTAATGAAGGATATAAGACTAAAGTTGAATTGATAGAGCAATTAGGTAATGAAACTATTCTCTATGTTAATTTGCCTGGCAAGGAAGATATGTCAATTGTCTCTAGCACTGAGAAGAATCTAAGAATAATTAATGGTGATGAAATAAACTTAAATTTTGATTTAAATCACATTCATTTATTTGATAAAGAAACAGGACTTTCTTTAGTACAAACAAATGTCATTAACGAAATTGATGGAGTTTTATACGACGCTTTTGGAAAAATTTGTTTAAACGATTTAGTTATTAACGATGAAAGAAAATCTCATTTTATAAAAGAAGATTTAAAAAATATCACTATAAAGATATCGTCAGATGATATTTCTTTCAATCCAATTGATGATAGCATCAGCGAAGAAGTTAAAATTAAAAAGATTGTTAAATACTTGTCTTATGATGTTGTGTTTGCAACGTTAAACAACGATAAACCAATAGTTATAAAAACGACAAAAAATGATTTGAAAGAAGGAGAACTTGTCAAAGTTTATATTCCTTTTGAAAAAGCTGAATATTACAAAGATAATGAAAAAGTTTATTCTAAACTTTTAAGTAAAGATACTAAATGCTTGGATGTTAATTATAAAAAGACTCGTTCATCAATAATTCTTACTCTTCCTAAAGGCGTCAAGAGTAAAGAAAAACAATATTTAGTTGAAAAAAGAGAAGAAATTAATGATGTTTTAGTTTTAAAGCTTTTAGGAAATAAATCAAAAGATACCTTATTTGTCAAATTAGGATTAGTTGATTTGTTTGAAGGACAATTTGTTTTTATCAAATAGCTATTTGTTACCTCCATCCACAAATAGATGTTTGAATAAATATGACTCTAAATTGAAAAAATTTAGAGTCTTTTTATTTATATAGAGTATTTGATTTGCATTTATTTTAATTTAGGGCCATATTAATAATGATTAATATGTTTTAATTTAAATAAACCTTGACATAAAGTATAGTTTAGGTGATATATAAACATGGATTTAATTAGAAGAGAAGTGGAATTATGAAGAAAAAAGTTATTCAAGAATTATTAGTAGGTGAAAGAGCCTTATTTCAGGCTAAGGATTTAAGTATATTTAATTGCACATTTGAAGATGGTGAATCTCCATTAAAAGAAAGCAGCAATATTGATTTGCATGAAACAAACTTTAAATGGAAGTATCCTTTATGGTATTCAAATAATGTTACTTTAGAAAATTGTGTTTTGTTTGATACAGCTCGTTCAGGTATTTGGTATACTCACAATATTGAAATAAATAATTCACTTATTGCTGCACCTAAAACTTTTAGAAGAGCAAACAATATTCGTTTGAATGATGTAGATATGCCTAACGCTTTGGAAACATTGTGGAACTGTCAAGATATTGAAATAAATAACGCATCAATTAAAGGTGACTATTTTGGTTTCAACTCTAAAAACTTTAAAGGAACAAATATTAATTTAGTTGGAAACTACTTCTTTGATGGTGGCTCTAATATTGAAATTCACAATTCTAAATTAATATCTAAAGATGCTTTTTGGAACTGCGAAAATGTCGTTGTGTACGATTCGATTATTTATGGCGAATATTTAGGATGGAATTCTAAAAATATTAAATTTGTTAATTGTACAATCGAAAGTTTACAAGGTATGTGTTATATGGATAACGTCGTATTAGAAAATTGTAAGTTAATCAATACTACATTAGCTTTTGAATATTCTAACGTTAATGCCACTATAAAAGGTTCAGTTGATAGTGTCTTTAATCCTTCATCAGGCATCATAAAAGCTGATAAAATTAAAGAGTTGATTATGGATGAAACAAAAGTTGATCCATCAAAGACAAAAATTGTTACAGGTGAATAATTATGAAATACGACTTTGATAAGTTGACAGATAGATTCAATCAAAATTCCTTGAAATGGGATGTTCAAAAAAATGAACTTCCTATGTGGGTTGCTGATATGGACTTTGAAGTAGCACCTGAAATAGTAAATGCTCTTCAAGAAAGATTAGATAAAAAAGTATTTGGATATAATATTATTCCTAACGAATGGAATAAAGCTTATGTAAATCACTGGAAAAATAAACATGGATATGAAATGAAAGAAGATGAACTTTTATTTTCTACAGGTGTTGTTCCAACAATATCTAGCTTGGTTAGAAAGTTAACTACTCCAGGAGAAAACGTTTTAATTCAAACACCAGTTTATAATATTTTCTTTAATTCCATAGTTAATAATGGTCGTAATGTTTTAGAAAGTCCACTAATATATAAAGATGGCAAGTATGAAATTAACTATACTGATTTGGAAGAGAAATTATCTTTAGGTCAAACGACTATGATGATTTTATGTAATCCACATAATCCTATAGGAAAAATTTGGAGTAAAGATGAATTGGCTAAAATTGGTAGCTTATGTCATAAATATAACGTTATAGTTTTATCTGATGAGATTCATTGCGATATAACTGATCCTGATAAAAACTACATTCCTTTTCAAAGTGTTAATGAAGAGTGTAGGGATATATCAATTATGGCTATGGCTCCAACAAAATGCTTTAATATTGCTGGTTTACAAACTTCAGCTATATGTGTTCCTAACAAGTTTTTAAGACATAAAGTTTGGAGAGCTATTAATACTGATGAAATAGCTGAGCCAAATACGTTTGCAATTCAAGCTGCTATTGCTGCTTTTAATAATGGCGAAGAGTGGCTTAGTGAAATGTGCCAATATGTATATGAAAATAAACAAATAGTTTCAAAATATTTAAAAGACAACATAAAAGAAGTTTATTTAGTACCTAGCGAAGCAACATATCTTTTGTGGATAGATTGTTCAAAGATAACAGAGAACACATTAGATTTGTGTGATTTCATAAGAAAAGAAACTGGCCTATATGTATCTGATGGAGTTCAATATGGAAAAACAGGTGCTAATTTTATAAGACTAAATATAGCGTGTCCAAAAGAGCGTTTATTAGATGGGTTAAACAGATTTAAAATAGGTATTGAAAAATATATAGAATTAAAAAAGAATTGATATCGGTCTAGTATATCTAGATTAGATATCAATCTTTTTATTATAAATCAAGGCTGTTAGAATCAAGTAAGAAATCAATAATGTTTATTATTAAGTAGCCTTTTTCAGTTTTCCAAGGCTTACCAAAGTCTTGAGTTACAATTATCTTTTTGAAAGAGTCATTTATTTTATCTAATGACTATGTTTCCTGATTCATTTTCTCTTCATTAGGTATTGAAAAAGCTGATTGTATGTAGTATTTATTCATTCCTTTATTACAGACAAAATCAACTTCTAGTTGAATTTGTTTTTGCTTTTTTTCTTTATCTCTAATTGTATGCTCTATAATGCCGACATCAACAGCAAAGCCTCTAATAATTAATTCGTTATAAATTATGTTTTCCATTATATGAGTTTGTTTTTGCTGTCTATAGTTAATTCTGGAGTTTCTTAATCCTATATCTGTAAAGTAATATTTAAATGGTGAATTAATATATTTTTTTACCTTTTATGTCGTAACGTTCAGCTTGTTCTATTATAAAAGAATCTTTTAACATGTTTATATAATTAGATAAGGTTACATCAGTCACCTTAATTCCGTTTGATTTAAAAGTGTTAGCAAGTTTGGTTGGGTTTGTTAACGAACCAATTGATGATGCAAGGATATTAAATAGAGAATCAATAACTGTATTATTTTTTATATTATTTCTTTCTATAACATCTTTTATGTAAGTGTTATTAATTAAATCTTTTAAATACTTAATTTTTTCTTCATCAGTTTTCTTTAGTATTAAAGCAGGCATACCACCAAACATGCTATATTCATTCCAAACATCAAGTTTATCTTTATTTGCGCATGAAGAATAATATTCGCTAAAAGATAAAGGATAAACTCTTACTTCATCACCTCGTCCTCTAAACTCAGTCAATACATCTGACGATAAGAATTTAGAATTAGATTCAGTTATATACATATCGACATTGTCTAATCGAAGCAATCCATTTAATATTCCGTATAAACGTATTTCGTTGTCATTTTTAATTTCATCATTTTTTAAAGCAAATTGGACTTCATCTAACAATATAAAATACATTTCTTTTTTGTTTTTTATTCGTGAATATAAATATTCTGAAAGATTGTCAGAATCCCTATATTTTCTGTTTTTATCATCATCTAATATCAATGAAATAATATTACTTTCTTTAACTCCAGACTTGATTAAATGATTATAAAACAAGTTAAATAGCAAAAAGCTTTTACCACATCTTCTTATTCCTGTGATAATTTTTATTAGTCCGTTTTGTTTTTTGTTTATTAATTGATCTAGGTATAATTTTCTATCAATAATAGCACTCATTTTGTTACCTCAATTTGGCTAAATATAATATGTTAGCTTTTTCCAAAGTGAGATGTTATAAAAATTACTTGTTACTATTTATTTTCTCATTACTTTTGTCAAAATATTTTTTATAGCTTCTCTTACAATAATTTTGGTGTTTGCAATTTTCGTCATCGCTATAAGAAAAAGAATATTGTCCATTAACTTTCCATCTATTTAATATTCCAGGTTTGATAGCATCTTTGGGGCAGTTAAAAACACAACGCATGCATATCATGCATTTTTCTTTAAAATATACTTTGTTGTTTTTAATTATTATATTTTTAGTTGGACAATTCTTTTCACATAAGCCACAGTGGATACAATTATTGTTTACTTCAAATCCGCTACCAATAATATGTGCACCTGGTTGTTCAATTCTTAAAGCGTTAGAAACAAATTTAGTGCCTAAGCTATATTTTATAACTATTCTTTTTTTATCAAGTATTTCTTTAGCGTCAAGTGGTATTAATTCTAAAACGGTTTTCCACATTTTGTAAGCCATTTTGTCTGAATGTCTAAAAATAATGTTATAAGGCATTAAATAGTAATATTCGTTAAATATAGTTATTCCTTTGTTTTTTAAAATTGAAGTCAATTTATTTGATGAACCATTATTTAACGTTAGTCCTTCTCCAGATGTTTTAACTATATAAGTAGGCAAACCTTCTTTAAAAAAACTTATGTTGTTAAAATAATCTAAAACTATTTTAGGAGCGTTAAAAGCATGTACTGGATAGCCGATTATTAAGATATCTATATCAGTTGGAATATATTCTCCACTTTCAATTTTTATCATTTTAACTTCATTATTTTGTATTTTAAAAAATGATTCAAATTCTTTTAAAACTTTTTCAGTATTGCCAGTACCTGAAAAATAAACTATAGCTATTTTCATTTTGATACCTCTATAAAGTCTTTTAAATCTTGGTCAAATTTATAGACATAGTTTTCATCTTTTGAATGAGAATCGTACCAAAGTTGGGCAATTATTTTATCTTTTTTAGCTAGTCTATCATAATCCCAAATCAAATTTTTATAAGACGAAGTAACCCAGTGACCAGCACCTAAAATTGTATATGGACGAGCTATAAAAGTGTTCCCATCTTGATCTTCCCACATTAGTTTTTTATATATATCACCTTTACTAAAGGCGTTGGATATTAGTCTTCCTCCGTGGAGTAAAGCAACATTACGTAAGTCTTCAAGAGAAATTTCTGATAGAGGTTTTTCTATATCGTATCCATAATTTAAGTTGTTTATGGTAACTTGTTTTTTATTTGGTAATTTATATTGCTTCCATGTTTTAGGTATTTTATCAAACTTTTCTGATCCTTTAAAATATGCAACCATCCTAGGTTCATCGTTACGTAAGTACCAATAATATGGAGAACTTGAATCGTTTTTTCTAACTTTATCAATCACAATTTTCTTAAGAAATTTTTTAGGAATGATTCTTCCTAGCTCATAGTACCAATACTTTTTATGCATTTGTTTCCAATAAAAATCAGAACTTTCTGTTTGATAGTGAAACAAGTTTTCTAATGCATCACCATCTTTAAACCATACACCATGGAAATTACGTGTTATGGTGTAATTTGGAGCAAAGAAATCTTTAACAGAAGCTCCCATTAATTTGAACCCTTTGTCAAATACTTCGTAACCTAAAAGTTGGTTTTGTTTTCCGCCACCTATGTTATAAACTTTGTTCCAAAAGTCTTTATTTAATTTGTGTTCATAGTCTTCATGCAATAGTTTAGCAATTAATATTCCGCTATCGTGTGCTGTTACCCATTCTAGTGGTGCATCGAATCTAGTGTGAAACATTAGTCCATCCTTCATGTTATCTTTTAACATGTTTGTGTGATACATAGCTGTTTGTCGAAGTATTAAAAATGAATCGATATTTGATTCAAGCACATTAAATTCAGATCTAATTTTAGTTAATGAATATATATCAAAAGGGGTTGGAATGAGTGGGTCACCGACGCGACCATAAGCGTTTGCTAAAGATCTGTTACCATATACTGCTACTGTTGATATGTGAATTAGTTTTGGCTTGCTTGATGAATTTTCACAAGCTTGAATTAAATTTTTAACACCTATTTCATTGCAGTTGATAGCAGCTTTAATATTCTTATCTGAATGTGGAGGTATAACAGCAGCCATGTTTATAACATAATTAGTATTGTTAGTTAATTCTTCAATAGCTTTTGAGCTATTCATATCTCCTAATATATATTCTACTTTTACATTACCTTTTATTTTATTTAAAAGTTTTTGAAGCTTAATTACTTTTTTATTTGATCTAACTAAAAGCTTTATTGATGTTATTTCAGGTAGAGTGCAAAGCTCTTTTAAAACAGCTAAACCCATATTTCCAGTGGATCCAGTAATGCTAACAATCATGTAAGTAAGCCTCCGTACTTATAATTTTAAAATATAGTGATTTAAAAAAGAAGCAAAATATTTTTCCACGTTTTATTGAACAAGGCATATTACAAATTGACTAGTTTGTCAAATAATCTTTTATATATTTTTAGCATTCAACACTTGACAGTGCTAAAAATATGACTATAATAGTAGCTGTAGTTGGAAATGAGAACCAACTTACAGGAGGTAATTATTATGAAGAATGAACTCAGAGAAAGAAATTATTATGGATTAAGAGATAGCTTGTTTGATAACATCTTCTTCCCATATGAACACAAAGAGAACAACATGATGAAGACCGATGTTAAAGAAAACGAAAACGACTATGAACTTCAAGTAGAAGTGCCTGGAGTTAATAAAGAGAATATCTCTATCGATTATGAAAATGGCTATGTCACTATAGCTGCTAAGACTAACAAATCTAAAGATGAAAAAGATAAAGAAGGCAACTATATTAGACGTGAGCGTTATAGTGGATCCTATTCTAGAAGCTACTATGTAGGCGAAGTTGATAGAGAAAGCATCAAAGCTAAACTTGATAATGGCGTATTGTCTATCATTGTTCCAAAAGCTAAAGCTGAAGAACAAAAGAAAGCAATTGCTATTGAGTAACTCATAAATAATAAATAAAAAATGGACTATCGTAGAACTAGTTATTCTAGTTTGGACGATAGTCCTTTTTGTATGATAAAGATTAAGAGTAATAATAGTTGCCTTTAACTTCAAAGTTATAAAATATAAACTTTATGCACTTAAGTGCAAAAACTTTTGATTTTTAGATTTTTTTGCATTTGAATGAAAAAAATAATAAGTATGTTTTAATGCTATAAATTCATAAATAATACAATTGCATTATTAATAAATTATTAGCGCTGAGCCATATTTAAATTCGTTGATTTTAAAAAAAATAAGTGATATCATGAAATTATAGAAGTGGAGGATTTTTTATGAAATTTGTATCGTTATTACTGTTGTCTAGTTCGTTAGTTAGTTCTCAGTTTATTGTTACCGAAAAAGAGCCTAGTTTAAAAGAAATAATATCTAATAATATTGATATTTTTAATTTGCCTGAAGAAAATGGTAAAGTTAGAACTTATTTTAATGAAGTATCTAGTTCACTAGATGTTTATGATAAAAACAAAAATAAGTTTGGTGAAATTATTATTTTTGATAATAATGAAGGGTACTTATTTTATTCTTTAAACAATGAAATAATTAAAGAATCGTATGATGAAGGTATTCCTTTTAGTTACCAAGAACTGAAAGGAAAAGTAATTTATTCTAATAATTGTTATATGGATATGTCTTATAATGTTATTTATGATTTAAGTATTTCACAAAATTATGCTGGTGGCCTAAATGAAAAATTCCATAGTCATGTTGATGAAAGTTTTACAAAAGAAAAAAATAGAATAATGCTTACAGAGTGGGATTCAAAATACTATACAAAAGTCGATATTGAATCATGTAAATTTAAAAATAAGATAACATGGAGTACAGAGCAGGGAAATACTTTACATTGTGTTCAAATAGCTTTTGCAAATTTGTTTTGGACATATAAAATAAATAATATTGTAGATTTAACTAATAATGCTGCTTCGTCTAGTGAACTAGAAAAAATGTTAACAAAGTATTTAGAATATGACAATGCAACTGGAACTAAAGTTTTATCAATTCCTAATATTACAAACTATATAAAAGAGCATTATCCAGATTCAGGATATTATATTGATTATATTGATGTTACTAACGGTATCTCAGATAACCTTAAAATTGCACCAATTGTTGGTTCATATAGTTATAATAACGAAGGACATGCAGTTTTGGTTACTGGCAAAGGAAAATCATTACACAAGAAAGTACTTGGCGTAAGTATTTGGACAAGTTGGGATATAGTTAATTCATGGAGTGGATATAATACGCCATATGTTATAAATGGAAATTTATATCCATCTTATAAATATTGGATAGATAATCAATATATTTATTGGGGGTTTGCTTTGCGTGATAAGAAAGGAAATGCTGTTTCATTATTATAAAATATTAGGTGAAATATATGAATAATAAAAAGAAAATTACATTAATAATTCTATCAGTTGTTAATTTAATTATGATGTTTATCCCTATAATTGTGACAAGTAGACCATGTAATCCTGATCCAAGTATTAATAAAGTTACAGTTTACATATCGCTATTTAGTTATTCTTTAGGAGATTTTAATTATCTTATTCAGAAATTTAGTTTATTAAATTTTTTTAGTGTTGTTAAAGATTTGATAATTTATATGGCGTTTGTTTTAAACTTAGTATTTAGTTTACTTTTGTTAAAAAAAGATAAGTTTTTGATAGGTGTAACTATTACATCATTTTTTCAAATAATTGCCTGGCTGTTGTTTTCAATTCCTGGAAGAGCATATATAGGTTTTATACCATTAATTCCAACATTAGTTGTCTTTATTTTAAGCATAATATTTAGAAAAAAAGATAAAGAACTCGTTAGTAATAAATAAGTTTAGATCTTATAATTTAGTTAAGCTTAATATAATAAAATATTGGTAAAAAAATCAGTATTTTTGTCTATTGAATTTTAAAAAATAAGTGATATTATGAAATTATAGATGTGGAGGAATTTTTATGAAATTTGTATCGTTATTACTGTTGTCTAGTTCGTTAGTTAGTTTTCAATTTATTGTTACCGAAAAAGATCCTAGTTTAAAAGAGAAAATTGCATATTAATGTTGGGTGAAATATATGAATAATAAAAAGAAAATTACATTAATAATTCTATCAGTTGTTAATTTAATTATGATGTTTATCCCTATAATTGTGACAAGTAGACCATGTAATCCTGATCCAAGTATTAATAAAGTTACAGTTTACATATCGCTATTTAGTTATTCTTTAGGAGATTTTAATTATCTTATTCAGAAATTTAGTTTATTAAATTTTTTTAGTGTTGTTAAAGATTTGATAATTTATATGGCGTTTGTTTTAAACTTAGTATTTAGTTTACTTTTGTTAAAAAAAGATAAGTTTTTGATAGGTGTAACTATTACATCATTTTTTCAAATAATTGCCTGGCTGTTGTTTTCAATTCCTGGAAGAGCATATATAGGTTTTATACCATTAATTCCAACATTAGTTGTCTTTATTTTAAGCATAATATTTAGAAAAAAAGATAAAGAACTCGTTAGTAATAAATAAGTTTAGATCTTATAATTTAGTTAAGCTTAATATAATAAAATATTGGTAAAAAAATCAGTATTTTTGTCTATTGAATTTTAAAAAATAAGTGATATTATGAAATTATAGATGTGGAGGAATTTTTATGAAATTTGTATCGTTATTACTGTTGTCTAGTTCGTTAGTTAGTTTTCAATTTATTGTTACCGAAAAAGATCCTAGTTTAAAAGAGAAAATTGCATATTAATGTTGGGTGAAATATATGAATAATAAAAAGAAAATTACATTAATAACATTATCAGCAATAAATTTAATTTTGATATTTATTCCAATGTTTGTATCAGTTAAGCCACTACCACCTGATGTTCCAACTGTATACGTTTATACATCTTTATTTAATTTATCTTTTAATAGCTTTTTCTGGCTTTTTAATAGTCAAAACTTTAATATTTATTACCTACTTATTGTTCTTATGTTTTTGATAATATATATATCTTTTGTATTAAGTCTTCTTTTCAGTGTGTTTATGTTTAAAAAAGAAAAATTAATCTTAGGAATTTCAATTACTTCTGTTATTGAAATTGCTGCATGGTTGGTTTTTACGATAAAAGTATCAAGAAATCTTCTTGGACTTATTCCGTTAACTTTAACAACATTAGTATTTGTTTTGAGCATAGTATTTATGAACAAAAAATCTAAAGAAAAGAAAGCTATTTGCTAGTAATAAAGAAGCAATTTACGTATTAAATTTGATATTATTGTTTTTTCATTATTATATATGGGCAAATATATGTGTAAAACGAAAAATAGTTCTTGCCAAAATTGCTCTATATAGTATATAATCTTAAAGCATGTTTTCTCGTCACTCATCTGTGGCGGAGAGAAAGGAGAGTTTATATGAAAAAAGGCATCCATCCAGAATATCACCGCTGCAAAGTTACTTGTGTTACCTGCGGTAATGAATTTGAAACAGGCTCTGTACTTAAGGAAATCAGAGTTGATACATGTTCAAAATGCCATTCCTTCTATACCGGTAAACAAGGCTTCACCACAACTGATGGTAGAGTTGACCGCTTCATGAAGAAATACGGTTTAAAGAAATAAGTCGCTAAGGCGGCTTTTTTCGTTTAAAGGAGATAACAAAATGGCTAACAAATGTTTTTATATTACAACACCTATTTATTATGCCAGTGCTAACCTTCATATTGGACACGCTTATTGTACTGTTATGACAGATATCATCGCCCGTTATAAAAGAGAACGTGGTTATGATGTATGGTTTTTAACTGGTGCTGATGAACATGGTGAAAAAATTGCACGTAATGCTGAAAAAGCTGGAATGCAACCACAAGAGTTTGTTGATAAAATTGCAGCTAACTTCCATGAAAACTGGTCTAGACTTAAAATTTCTAATAACGATTTTATTAGAACAACAGATCAAAGACATGTTGAAACTGTACAAAAAGCTTTTACCATGCTTCTTGAAAAAGGAGATATTTATTTAGGTAAATATAAAGGTTGGTATTGTACTCCATGTGAATCTTTCTGGACTGAAATGCAAGTTGGTGAAGACCACGTTTGTCCGGATTGTGGTCGCCCAGTTCATGAAGAATCTGAAGATGCATATTTCTTAAACGTTAAGAAATATATTCCACAACTTTTAAAATTTTATGAAGAACATCCAGAGTTTGTTCCTGGTGGAAAACTCAATGAAATGATTAACACATTCATTAAGCCAGGCTTGGATGATTTATGTATTACACGTACTAGCTTTACATGGGGAATTCCTGTTAGAGAAAATCCAAAACATGTCGTTTATGTTTGGATTGACGCTTTATTAAACTATGTATCAGCTCTAGGTTATTTATCTAATGATGATAGTAAATTCAAAAAATATTGGAGCGAAGGAACAGAAATTGTTCAATTTGCTGGACGTGAGATCAATAGATTCCACACAATCTATTGGCCAATATTATTATTTGCTTTAGGATTAAGAACACCTGATGTCGTTTATATCCATGGATTGTTATTAACAAGAAGTGGAGTAAAACTTTCTAAATCTTTAGGAAATGCTCCTTCACCACTTCCACTTATCGATAGATATGGCTTAGATACTTTACGTTTCTATATGGCAAGAGAAGTTAAACTTGGTGATGATGGTACATTCACTCCAAATCAATTTGTTGAAAGAACTAACATGGACTTAGTCAATAACTATGGTAACTTGATAAATAGAACAGTTTCTATGATTGCTAAGTACTATGGTGGAAAAATTCCTTCATATGCTGAACCAATTATGGATACAACAAAAGAACTTTATGCCGATATTGAAAAAGGTATAGCAGATTACGAAAAGGCATTTGATTCTTATGAAGTTACTAATGCCGCTCGTATTGCTATTGAAATGCTCGATAAAGGTAATAAATATATTGAAGTTCAAGCACCATGGGCTTTAAGCAAAGGTGGAGAAACAGAAAAGCTTGCTGAAACTATGTATGTTTTAGCAGAAATAATTAGAGTTGGTAGTATTATGTTAAGACCAATTTTAGTTGAAAAGGCTGATGTAACTTTAGGCATGTTAGGTTTACCAGAAGAATTAACAAAATATGATTCTATCCATAACCACACAAGCTTAGGTGGCCTTGAAACTAAAAAAGGTGAACTTTTGTTCCCAAGACTTGATAAAGAAGCTGAAGTTGATTATCTTTCTAAATTAATTGATGGTGAATAATTACTAAAAATATGGCGCTAAGTTTTCTCTTAGCGCTTTTTGATTGTAAATTACTGTAAATAAATTGGATAGAAGGCCTTAAAAACGCGCATAAATTTAAAATAGTTGAATTTAGTCGATTTTTGATGTTTGTTTTAAAATTCATTCTTTGTTACACTTAACATGTTAAGGCAAAATTGTCTTCATTCTGCATTTTAGGAGGAAAAGACTAAGCAGATAGTCGAAAAACAATGAAGAAAGGAATGTTAGCTCTTCTTATCACACCAATGGTTTTATTATCATTAGTAGGATGTGGTGGTCAAAAAGGAGATTCAACAAGTAGTAGCACAAGCTCAAGTCCAGTTAGTAGCAGTGTTAGCACACCAGTAAGTAGTAGTACTTCTGTCGCTGCAGTTGAAATGGGTGTAGGTGACGCTCTTAAAGCTGCTGTTGGAACAAAAGTCTCAGTTTCAGGAAGAGTATTAGCAGTTACACAACAACACTTAGTTATCGGTGATACAACAGGTATCATGTTAGCTTATTTAGGCGCTGATTATACAATTACAAATTCAGTTGATGATCACGTTAAAATTGAAGGCGTTTTAACATCTTTTAACAATCGCAATCAATTCGACAGTACTTGCACTATTGAAACTTTAACAACTGATGCTCCAGTTGTCGATAAAACAGTTACTCCATGGGGTGTTACAGAAGTAGATAAGTTTGTTGCTGATGGTACTGGCTATGGTTCCTTAGTTTCTATTACAGGTGTAGTTACTGTTACTTCAACAGGTTATTATAATCTTACACTTGTTGGAACATCTAACGTTATTTCATTAGCCTATCTTCATAGTTCTCTTGCTGAAAAGATTACTTCTGGTTCAACATATACAATTACCGGCTATGCTATCAACACTTCAGGTAAAACAACAACTTATGTAAATATTTATACAACTGATGTAGTTGAAGCTACACCAGTAGATCCAGGTGAAGATAAAGTTCTTACAGTTAGTGAAGCTTTAGCTGCTGGTGCATATGCTTCAGTTAGAGTTGACGCTAAGGTTGTTTATGTCTCTTCTAAATCTTTCTTAATAGGTGATTCAACAGGTAAGATGGTTGTTTGGTTAAATAAAGCTCCATCTGTTTCAGTTGGTGATCACGTTCAAGTTTCTGGCGTTTTAGCTGAAAGATATGGAAACTTACAATTTGGTGATAAAGCAACATATGAAATAGTTACAGGCGAAGCACCAGATGTTGGTGAAGATGCAGTTGTTGCTTGGGATGCAGCTAAAGTTGATGAATTTGTCGCTAAAGCTGAGAAAGAAAGAGGCCTTGGTTACCATGTTTCACTTACAGGTAAATTAGATATTACTCAATCTGGAACAAATACAAATTACAACTTATCCTTAGATGGTACAGAAAACAAAATTTCTATGAACTATATGCCAGCTGATATCGCTGCAAATTTTGAAACAAATAAGAATTATACAGTTACTGGTTATGTTACAGATGTCTCTGTTAGCTCAGTTACAAACTACCTCAATATCTTAGTTGAAAGCGGTGAAGAAGTTGCTTATTCAGCAGTTGAATCAATTAGTATTGCTGAAGATAGTAAGACTCTTGTTGTTGGTTCTTCTGCAGTTATCGAAGCTAAAGTTCTTCCTGTTATGGCTGATGGTTCTGTTACTTGGGAATCATTAAATCCAGATATTGTTTCAGTTGAAGATGGTGTTGTTAAAGCTATTAAAGCTGGTACAGCTACAGTTAAAGCAACATCAGTTGGCTTAACAAGTGCATCAGTAACTATTTCTGACACAATTGAAATTACAGTTAGCGATGCATTAGCTACACAATCTGAAACATATACATGGGTCACTTCAGATCCTAAATTAGAAGCTAAAGAAGATGGTGTTTATGCTATTGACATGGATCACTTCGAACTTTTATGGTTACCTTCAACAACAGCAACAAATATTGCTACTGCTGAAATGAGACTTTATAAGAACGCAACATTGAAGATTTCTTCTAAAGCGGGTGAAAAGATTGCTAAGATTGTTATTCACACAACAGGTGCTGCTCAATACACAGTTTCTTGTGTTGCATCAGGTTTAGCATTAGATGGTTCTAAAATCAGTACTATCGTTGAAGATATGAATAAATCAGCTAAAACATTAACATACGATGTCGCTGGTGCTGGTTATGCATCATCTGTTTCAATCAAGACTGCTAATGGTCAAATTAGAATTAGTTCTATCGAAGTTTTCTACGCTTAATTAATAAATATATAATATATGTCCCCATCTTTTGATGGGGATTTTTGTTTGGTTATATTTTTGAACATTTTTAAACTAAAACGTCTTGAATAATATATAAAATTCGGGACAAATTGTTATATGGTCTTGAATATTAAAGTTATTAGTTTAATGAGACATTCATATATTATAAAGAAATTTAAATATGTAAAATAAAAGCTTTATTATCTATTATAAATTCAATATATTGTTATTTTGTGCAAAATTTGATATATTTTTAGTGTTAGGTATGCGTACCTAATAAGCAGGGGAAACAATGGATACTAGTTTGACTTTCTTAAATTCTATCGTATGCTATGTTTTTATTAAAGATCATTCAATGACCACTTTTTTAACCTCTAAATCAATTTTGATGAATTTTTAACAGCACTTCATGTGCTGTTTTTTATTTATCTAGAAAACGCAAATCAGGTATATAAGGAGAAATAGAGCTTGCCTGAGGCTCGAAAAATTAAATGAAAGCAAGAAAATTATTAGTCGCTTTACTTACACCAGTTTTAGCTTTAACTGTCGCCTCTTGTGGCGGCAAAGGTGATTCTACAACATCAAGTTCACAAGCACCAGCTACATCAAGTAATGCTAATCCAGCTTCAAGTACTACTTCAATAACAAATAATGTTGAAACAATTACAATCAGTGCTGCACTCGCCTCAACTGCTGGAACTAAAGTTACAGTTGATGCAAGGGTTTTAGCAGTTACAACTCAACACCTTTTACTTGGTGATTCAACAGGCAAAATTGTTGTTTTCTTAGGAAATAGATCTGGTAATACTAATAAAGTTGGTGATCACCTTCAAGTTACAGGTGCTCTTGAAGATCGAAACGGTATTAATCAATTTGGAACCACAGCTACTATTAAAACATTGACAACAGCTGCTCCAGAAGTTAGTGAAACAGTAGTTGAATGGACAGCTACAGAAGTTGATGCTTTTGTTGATAAACAAACTTATGGAGCATATATCACCGTAAGTGGTAGCTTAGCTATTTCAGGTAACTATTACAACTTAACAGTTGAAGGGGCTTCTAAAGGTGTTGTTTCTTTGGCTTATTTAAATAGTTCACTTAGATCTAAAGTTTCTAGTGGAAAGAGCTATAAGATTACTGGTTATGCAGTGTATTTATCAGGAGGTAAATTTGTTAATGTTTTCACAACAGCTGTTGAAGAAATTACTTCTGGTGGTGATACTGGTGGCGATACTGGCGGTAATGTTGAAACTCCAGTTGAAGGAACAAAAGAAACATTTACATGGGCAGCTGACACTGGAAAACTTGATAGCAATGTTTTAACATTCAGTTCAGATAACTTTAACTTCACACTCGATAAAGCAGGCTCTAATACAGATACAGTTAATAAATATAAAGAACTTAGATTCTATGCAGGTGCTACTTTAACAATTGCTGGTAAAGCAGGACAATCAATAAAGAGTGTTGTCTTTAATACAGCTTTTGCTGATAAAACGGCATCATGCGCTCCATCTGCTGCTACAACAAAAGACGGTGCTGCAGATGTATCTAAAGTTAAAGAAACAGTTGATACAACAAATTTAGTTGTCTCTTATACATTTGTTGATCTTGGTGGTGTCACTTCTGTTACATTCACAGCTTCTAATCAACTTAGAATTAGCTCTATTGTCATTACATACGGCGAATAATTAATAATAAAGTTTATCTTTGAACAAAAAGGCGTAACTACATATTGTGGTCACGCTTTTTTAAATATTTTAATTTGTAAATGCATTGTAAAACTTTATTGATTAAAGGACTAAGTAACCGATTACAAATTAAATATTATAAATTTATTCAAAATTTATCTAAATTTTGTTCACATTTTGTTGTTAAATTTGCCTCTCTTTGATATTATTTTAATAAGGAAGATATTAAATTCTTCCACTGCATATATATCGGAGGGAAAAATGAGTTCTGATACTATATCTATTCTAAATCCAATCGTAAAGTCATGTGATTTGGAAAATAGTATTTTTAGTCTCACTTTTTCAGCCAATAATTATATGCATTTTAATAGAAAGGCTGTTTTATCAGCTTTATTGATCGGATAATGTAAGGAGGCTTTTTGCCGTCTTTTTCATTATTTTGTTCAAATCAGGTAATTTAAAAGGAGAAAAAGGAGCTTACCTGAGGCTCTAACGCAAATGAACAAGAACAAAAAGTTATTAGTGTTATTGCTTGCACCTGTTTTAGCACTTAGCTTAGCTGCATGTAACAACAATAACAACACAAGTAGTACCACCACCCCATCTTCTACAACAACAATCAGCTCTAGTACAAACACATCAACAACTACTCCAGATTCTTCAAGTAGCAGTTCTACAACACAAGGTAATTTATTAGATGAAATTACAGGCACAGCTGATGAAAGATATGCCACATATAAAGCTACAGCTAATGGTGCTGTTGCAACAGCTTATGCAGAATTAGTCGCTGTTGAAACATTCACACCAAACAACAATAGCAACCTCTATTTTATGGATGGAACACATGCTATTAAAGCTATCAATGTTAACGATTATAGTGTTGTTCAACAATTAGAAGTTGGTAAAGTTTATAAAGTTGTCGGCGTTTATGATCAAGCAAAGAATAGACTTAATGGTAAAAACCAAGCTGTCACATTCGAATTAGTCGAAGGTGGCGAAACAAAAGTTCAAGCAGTTAAGACAAACCTTGACCTTGCTGCTGCAACAACAGATAATGTTGACACAGTTGCTTATTCAACAACAGGTGTTGTTACAGATGTTATTAATGGTACAACAAAGAGCGTAAAAGTTAAAATTGCTGAAAAAACATACACAGTTCAAGCAAGAGGCGCAAATGCTGATGCAGTTAATGAAGTCTTAATGTCAGCTTCCAATAATCAAAAAGTTAACATCAAGTCCGCTGTTGTTTATAAAGTTGATACTCTTAACGTTTTAAATGCTGCTGATATTGAATTTACAACTCCAGATACACCAGACGTTCCAGATGTTCCAACCAAATATAAAGGTACAATTGGTGCTGCAACACAAGACGGTTTAACAGTTGGTTCTGTCAGTGCTGAAAAGACACTTACATATACAGTCGAAGGTGACAAAGTCACAGTTGGTGGAACTGATGAACTCGTCGCTTATGTTAAAGCTGATGAAGCTACTGGTGTTACAGCTGGTAACTATATCGGTGTTAAGATTACAGCTCCAGCAGATTTAGATGCTTCTTTAAATCCAATTGTTGTCTTTAATTCACAACAATTAACATGGACTGATATTGCATCAGAAGGCTCTGCTGAACTTAAATTTGCAGTCACAAGTATTACAAGTACATATACAATTTCTGTTTATTGGGAAGGTTCATTAGAAAAAGCTGCTCAAGTTTTCACAGTTGAATTTGCTACAGGAACAGCTTTACAAGAAAAAGAAATTACAATTGTCGATTCTACAATTAGTGAACTCTTAAAGAAAGATGGCTCCAAAATGTGGACAGATAGAGAACAACTTTATAGAGTTGAAGCAGTCGTTTCAGAAATTACAAATACTACAATGGGTAATGGTAAAGTAATGGATCCAGCCACAGGTGAAGAAATTACTTTATATGGACTTTGTAATTCTGTTGAAGTATTTGATAATGCAACATTAAAATTCTCAAATAATAAGACATTCTCTTCTTTAAACCTTGTTAAGGGTGACAAAGTTACACTTGTTGTTCAATATTTAGTTTATGGTTATTCAGCACCATATACTCAAGAAGTTCAAGGCTATCTTGAAGAAAAAGTTGCTGGTGTTAATGATGTTAAATATACAGTTGCTGTCACAGCTGATGCTGAAAAAGGTACAGTTGAATTAGACAAGACTCAAGTTGCTTTAGGCGAAACAGCCGTTGCTACTGTTACAGCTAAAGAAGGCTGGGCAGCTGCTAAAGTTGAATTCAATGGTGTCAAATTAACACCAAATGCTGAAGGTAAATACGAATTTACTGGTGCTATTTACACAAATAGCTTAGTTGTTGAATTTGCAGAAGATCTCCAATACGACATTACAATCAACACTCCAGAAAATGGTACAGCTGAACTTAGTGCTACAAAAGCTAAGATTGGTACTGAAATCACTATTACAGTTTCACCAGCTGAAGGTTATAAAGTTGACTATGTAAAAGTTAACGGAGAAAGAATTAGAGCAGTTGATGGAGCATATAAATTTATACTTAGTGGAACAACAAGTGTTGAAGTTGCATTCATGGATGCTAATACATTAAGGAGTTCAGCATATGTTATTTGTGCTGATAAGTATTCAAATGTCAGTGGACCATTCCCATCATCTATCTCAAGTCTCTTAAAGAGTGGCGAGGATATTGTTACAAGTGTTTCTGCAACAGGTTCTGTCGCTTATAAATCTGGCGATGCATTGAAGTTTGGTTCTGGTAGTAAGCCAAATACAACATTTGTAATTAATCTTTCTCAAAAAGTTACATCTATTATAATTCGTGCAACTGCTTGGAAAGGTAGCACATCAACATTAACAATTGATGGCTCAGTTGAATCTTCAGTTACAACATCTCAAGGAACTGGTGATTCTTCAGGATATGCTGATTACACATTCACATTTGCTGAAGGTGTTGATACAATTACAGTTAGTGCAGCAGGAAGATATTTGATCTCTGGCCTTACGTTCCTCTACGCTTAATCATCAAGCAATAAATAAAAATTAATTAATCCCCTGTGCTAAAACACAGGGGATTATTGTTCTATAAGGAGTTTCAAATAAAAATGAAAAGTAAGATTAAAGTAGTTTCTATTTTAGCTTTATTGACTATAGGTTTAGTTTCATGTGGAAAAAGTAATGAACATATTAGCTCTTCTAGTAGTTCTTCTATAATTAGTTCTTCCACTATATACTGTGGTAATGTTTCTACTTCTTCTTCAAGTAGTGAAGTAATCTCTTCATCTACATCAATTAGTTCTTCTAGTGAAGATTTATCTTCTTCCACTGGTGAAAATTTACTAGATTATATTACTGGTACACCAGAGACACGTAGAGAAGCATATATGGCAACAGAAGATATGTATATGAATACTTTTTGGGGCGTATTTGAAAAAATAGAATCTTATGGATACAGTTATAATTTATATTTTATGGATGGCTCTATCGGATACAGAGTTAAAAATGTAAAAGATCCTAATGTGGTATCTTCTTTAGAAATTGGTAAAGTTTATGAAGTAACTGGTGATGTTGATACTTCTGTCTCTAGTAATCCAAGCACTAGTGGAAAAGAAAATGATGTTATTTTTAGACTTGTTGAAAATGGTGAATCTAAGATACAAAGTAAACCTATTAATTTAGGAAATACTAGTGTTACAAATTCAGATCAATTCTCATTAACTTATTTCGATACAGGCGTTATAAAAACTGCAGGTGATAAACCAACTGTAACTGTTAATAATGTTGACTATATTTTAACTAGTAGCGGTGGTACAACAGAAGAAAGTTCTGTTTTCTCACTTTTAAGCTCTTTAACTGTCGGTCAAAACGTTAAATTAAAACAAGGCGTTTTGGACAAAGATGGTAAGATCAAAGTTATTAGTGTCACAGATATAGAAGTTGTTGAATAAAAATATGCCTAGTAAACTATGTTGTTATAGTATATTAGGCATTTTTATATAGAAAACTATTCGTTTATAGGAGGTGTAGATTTTGTTTTTTCTTCGTTATAATCAACGTCGAGATTTTCAATATATGCTCCGTGCAAATATTGTTTAACTAATTCATTTGCATCTCCGTCAGCGTTTATAAAAGCTTGCATTGAGTATGGACCAAAGGCGTCTGTTTCATAATCATCTAAAGTTTTAATAAATAAAATTTCAGTATTTTCGCTTTTTAAAAAGCTAATTTTTTCTGAGAGTATTTGTCTACTTACTTCTTTAGTATAAGTGTTGATTATTTGCTTATCTAACACATCGTACATTTTAAACTTATCAGTATCTTCAATTGAATAGGCAATATCATTATTGTTTGTTAATGCAACTGCAATTATCATATCTTATTTTTCCTTTCGAGTTTAGTTTGTTCGAAAGGATATTTTTTATACATTTTATAAGTAGTTTCTTTTTATTCTTTCATTTAAAGAACAACATAGTTCATAAGGAATAACATCGTATGCTTTTGACATATCTTCTACTGTTAAATTCTTACCTATTAATTCGACAATTTGTCCAACTTTAAATTCTTTTTTTGAAAACATTATCGTATGGTCCATCATGGTGTTTCCGACCTTTATTAAAATATTACCAGCCAGATATCCAATAGTATTTCTAGATCTCATAAACCCATCTTTATAGCCTATAGGTAATAAATATATATAGCCGTCATCTGGAACTAGACTTGTTGTTCCGTAACCTATATTTTCATCTTTATGAACCTTTTTAACACTCCAAATAGGAGCTAACAACTCTATTGCTGGTTCGGTTGTTATTATTTTGTTTTTATATAGTCCATATAAACTTCCCCCTACCCTTATTGCATTTGTGAAATCATCAGAGTAATCAAGTGCTGAACTTGATCCAGTGTGAACTATTAATTTTTTAAAAGAAGAGAATTTTATTAATTGTTCTTTAAATAATTTGTTTTCTTTTTCTATGTTAGTAGGATCAGAGTGGTGTGTATAAATTCCTTTAAGATTTAAGTGTCCTTTTTTAATTATCTCTATTGCTTTATCTACTTCATTTATTTCTATACCATCTCTGTTTAAACCTGTATTTATATTTAAATGAATAGGTAAATTTAAGTGCTTAGAGGCTAGTTCGTTTAACTTTTCTAAAGAGTGTATAGCTAAATTTAGTTTTAAATTCATGGCTAACTTATATTCGTTAGTATTCTCTAATAACAATATTTGATTAAAAACCAAAGATTTTCTAATCATCATAGCTTCTTCGATAGTAGCTACGACAAACGATGGAGAATTAAGATTAGAGAAAAGCTTAGCTATTTCTGAAATTCCGTATCCATAAGCATTAGCTTTTAAGACAATAAAAAGCTTTTTATTGTCTATGACTTTCTTTATCAAATTATAGTTATCAATTAAAGTATTTTTATAGATATTAATATATGCTCTCACTAAATCACCTTATATTAGTGTATGCATATATGCAAATAAAAAAACCGTTAGAATCTAACGGTTTGTAATAACTTAACAAAAGCGTCGTAGGCTTTATCTTCGTCTTCGCCTTCGATTTCGATTGTGAATGCTTCGCCTTCGTTTACGACTGTGGCCATAACATCCATAATGGATTTTAAATCAGCCTTATCGTTTGAGGTTGAAGTTATCATTGTTATATTTGATTTGTAGAGATTGGCTTCTTCAACTAAATCAGCACCATGTCTAGAAGTTAGACCATTAGGATTGGTTATTTTTACTTCGAGTGTTCTCATTATAAGGCCTCCTTATTACACATATATAAATTTTAATTTATATTAATTGTAAAATCAACGAAAATATAAGCGCTTAACTAATTATTTTTTATAAAAATTAAATTAGCCGTGTAATCCACGGGTTTGACGATCCATATCTTCGACGACAATATCGTATATTTCACCGAGCGATGCGCAGTATTCTAATACTTTCCAAGGTGTGTTTGTATGAAAGTGAATTTTAATTAATTCATCGTCACCGACGGCTAATAAGCAATCACCTTCAATGTTTTTGGTGATATATTCACTTATTTCGTCTTCTGAAAGGTTTTCGCCTTCAATAAGCAATTGAGTATCGTATCTATATTCTGTCATAATTCTTTCCTCGTACTTTTATTTTAGCACGTATGGAATGTTTGATAAAGTGGGAAAAATTAAGGCTTTATTATAAGAATATCTTATGCACTTATAAATAAAATGTTATGAAATTTATTTTTTATAATTTTTTAGTTTCTAAAACTGCAAAAAAAGTAGAAAAATGATACTAAAATCTACTATTTGCTATTTAAGGCTATATTTTAGTTTGTTATAATATAAACAATAAGGGTTAAATTTATGGATATATACTTTAGTATATATTTTTAATAACTCTTGTTAGTAAAGGGGAACTTAATGCCACACGTAAAAAAAGCAATCATCCCAGCTGCAGGTTTGGGAACTAGATTCCTACCAGCAACTAAATCGATGCCTAAAGAAATGCTTCCTATCGTCGATACACCAACTATACAGTTTATCGTTGAAGAAGCTGTTAAATCAGGCGTCGAAGAAATTCTTATTATTACTAATTCAAACAAGCACATTATGGAAAACCATTTTGATGTTAATTACGAATTAGAGATGAGACTTAAAGAAGCAGGTAAAGACGATTTAGTTAGTGAAATTAGACAAGTTGCTAGTTTAGCTAACATTCACTACGTAAGACAAAAAGAACCAAAAGGCTTAGGAAACGCTATATTATGTGCACGTACCTTCGTTGGAAACGAACCGTTTGCTATTTTATTAGGTGATGACTTAGTAGTAAACGAAGGAAAACCAGCTTTACTTCAATTAGTAGATGCATTTAATTTAAAAAATACTTCTATTATTGGAGTTCAAAAAGTTGAGCATAAAGACGTTTATAAGTATGGTATTGTTACTCCTTCAAGAGAAGTCAAAGAAGATAAAAGACTTTTCAAGATTGTTGACATGGTTGAAAAACCAGCTGTTAACAAAGCACCAAGCGACTTTGCTGTTTTAGGAAGATACATCCTTACACCAGAGATATTCGATATATTAGAAAACACCGAACCAGGTGTCAATGGTGAAATTCAATTAACTGATGCTATTAGAGAGCTAATGAATCACCAAGCAATGTACGCTTGCGATTTTGCTGGCACAAGATATGATGTCGGCGATAAATATGGGTATGTTAAAGCCACTATTGATTTTGCTTTAAAAAGAGCCGATACAGGCCAAAAAGTAAGAGATTATATCAAAGAGTTGGCTAAATTATACTCATAAACACTAGAGTTTGTTTGTTTCTTGTTTTATAATAAATGAGTTTTGGAGGAAACTATGGATAACACTAAGAAATCTTTTCTTTCGGTCGATGGTAACACTGCTGCTGCATTAGCTAGCTACAACTTCACAGAAGTTGCTGCCATTTACCCAATCACACCATCATCCCCGATGGCTGAACTTGTCGATGTCTATGCATCACAAGGCAAGAAGAACGCCTTTGGCACAGAAGTCAAAGTTTGCGAACTTCAAAGTGAGGCTGGTGCCTCTGGTGCCGTTCACGGCGCATTACAAGGTGGCGCTCTTGCCACAACATACACCGCATCTCAAGGTTTACTCTTGATGATCCCAAACATTTATAAATGGGTCGGTGAATTACTTCCAGCAGTTGTACACGTCGCTGCTAGATCATTAGCTACAAGATCACTTTCAATTTTCGGTGATCACCAAGACGTTTATGCAGTCCGTCAAACTGGTGCTTGCATGCTTTGCTCACATTCTGTTCAAGAAATTGCAGATCTTGCACCAATGGCACATTTAGTTGCAATTGAAGCTTCTACCCCTGTCATTCACTTCTTTGATGGTTTCAGAACATCACATGAAATTCAAAACGTTGAATTCCAAGATGACGCTGAATGGAATAAACTTCTCGATAGAGACGCAGTCGAAGCTTTCCGTAAGAAGGCTTTAAACCCACATGGACACGCTGTTACTAGAGGCGGTGCTGAAAACGACGATATTTATTTCCAAGGTCGTGAAGCTCAAAACCTCCACGAAGCACACATTGTTGATGTTGCATGTGAATATTTTGAAAAAGTTAGCAAACTCACAGGTCGTCACTATGCTCCATTTACATACTATGGTGCACCAGATGCTGATAGAGTAATTATTGCTATGGGTTCTGTTACAGAAACAGCTATTGAAGTTGTTGATGAAATGAACGCTCATGGAGCTAAAGTTGGTCTTGTTAAAGTTCACCTTTATCGTCCATTCTCAAATAAACACCTCGTTGATGTCATTCCAGCTACAGTTAAGAAAGTCGCTGTCTTAGATAGAACTAAGGAACCAGGTGCTAACGGCGAACCTTTATACCTCGATGTCGTTGCTGCCTTTGCACAAGAAGGCCGTAAATTTGATGTCGTCTTAGGTGGTCGTTATGGTCTTTCAAGTAAAGATACACAACCAAAGCACGTTAAAGCTGTCTATGACTTCTTAGATGCTGATAAGCACTGGGATTCATTCACAGTCGGTATTAACGATGATGTCACACACTTAAGTGTCCCAGTTGATGATAGCTTTAAAGTTAAGGCTGACTACACATCATGCTTATTCTATGGCTTAGGCTCTGATGGTACAGTTTCAGCTAACAAATCATCCATTAAGATCATCGGTGATGCTACACACCAATATGCACAAGCTTACTTCGCTTATGACTCAAGAAAAGCTGGTGGTGTCACACGTTCACACTTAAGATTTGGTCACAGCCCAATCCACTCAACATACTACATCGAAGATGCAGACTTCATCAGCTGCTCACTCGATAGCTATATCGTTAAGTTCGATATGTTAAAGAACTTAAAGAATGGTGGTACATTCTTACTCAATACTGATATGACCGATGAACAACTCATCGCCAGTATGCCAAACCGCATGAAGAAGCAATTAGCTGACAAGCACGCTAAGTTCTATGTCATCGATGCTAACAAGATTGCTGCTGAAATCGGTATGGGACGTCATACAAATACAACATTACAAGCTTCATTCTTCTATCTTAACCAAGGCATTATGCCATATGAAGAAGCTCAATCTTGGATGAAGAAATTCGCTGAAAAGAGCTATAAGAAGAAGGGTGACGATGTCGTTAAGATGAACTGGAACGCTATCGATGCCGGTGCTGAAGGCTTAAGAGAAGTTACAGTTGATCCAGCTTGGTCTGATCTCACAGTTAACACTGTTAAGAAATCTGATGAAGATGACTACTTCACAAACTACGTCGAAGTTATTGGTAGCTTAGACGGTTATGATTTACCAGTCAGTAAGTTCATGGAATATGAACTCTTAGATGGTACAATGAGAAACAACGTAACATTCAAAGAAGCTCGTTCTATTGCTGACCGTGTCCCACACTGGATTAAGGAAAACTGTATCCAATGTAACCAATGTGCATTTGTCTGTCCACACGCTACAATTAGACCATTTGCTCTTTCTGATGATGAAGTCAATATGCTTCCAGAAAACGAAAGAGAAGATGTCTTACCATTAATGGGCGGTGCAAACTGCAAGGGACTCAAGTTCCGTATTCAAGTTAGCCCACGTAACTGTGTTGGTTGTGGTGTCTGTGTTACACAATGTCCAGGCAAGGCTGGAAAGAAAGCTCTTGTCATGGAAGAAGCTAAGACACAATTCGAACACGAAGAAGCTGCTAGAATCCTTTACAAAGAAATTACTCCAAGAACAGACCTCTTCCCAACAACAATGGTCAAGGGTGCTGCTTTCTTACCACCATATCAAGAAGTCTCAGGCGCTTGCGCTGGTTGTGGTGAAACTCCATACTATAGACTCGTTTCACAATTATTTGGACGTGATATGTTAGTTGCTAATGCAACAGGTTGTTCTTCAATTTATAACGGTTCAACCCCATTAACAGCATTCGTTACAGATAAGAATGGTGAAGGTGTCGCTTGGGCTAACTCCTTATTCGAAGATAACGCTGAATTCGGCTTCGGTATGAGAGTTGCAACAGACTTCAAACTTGATCAAATCGTCGGTATCATGACTGCAAATAGAGAAGGTTGTGAACCAGAATTACAAGCTTTAATTGATGATTACATTGCTAACATTAAAGATAAAGCTCACATCCGTACAATCCTCAATCCATTAGTTGCTGCTATTGAAGCAAGTGCTAACGAAGGAATTAAGGCTGTCCTCGAACACAAAGCTGACTTACTCGATAAGTCTGTTTGGATCGTCGGTGGTGATGGTTGGTCCTACGATATTGGTTACGGCGGCTTAGATCACGTCTTAGCTAACGAAGAAGACGTTAACGTTATGGTTCTCGATACAGAAGTTTACTCCAACACTGGTGGTCAATCTTCTAAATCAAGCCAAACAGGTTCTATTGCTAAATTCACAGCTTCAGGTAAGAAGACTGCAAAGAAGAACTTAGCTCTTATGGCTATGGCTTATGGCCACGTCTATGTTGCTCAAGTCTCCTTAGGTGCAAACCCAATGGCAGCTCTCAAAGCCTTCAAAGAAGCTGAAAGCTACAATGGTCCATCCTTAGTAATTTGCTATGCTCCATGCCAAGCTCATGGTATCAAGGGCGGATTACAAAATGCTCAAATCGTTGAAAAAGAAGCAGTCGAATGTGGTTACTTCCCAATCTTCAGATTTGACCCAAGACTTGCTGCTGAAGGCAAGAACCCACTCACAATGGATTGCAAAGAACCTAACTTCGATAAGTTCAACGAATTCGTTATGCGTGAAACAAGATACTCACAACTTCCAAGAGTCAACCCAGAACATGCTGAAGAACTCTTACTCAAGTCCCGTAAGTATGCTGAAATGAGATATAGATCCATCTTAAAGATGGGTGACTAATTCTCACTTTAAATAATTAAATATAGACTGTTGAATAACCTATAGATTTAGGCTACGCAACAGTCTTTTTAATTACTATAGTTTGTTTTATAAAAAGACGCCAAAATGATAATTAAAAGAGACTTGTATTTAAATAAATTGATCAGTAGAAAAAATAATGGCTTAATAAAAGTGATTACAGGTATTAGACGATCTGGTAAATCATTTCTATTATTTAACTTGTTTAAAAATTACTTAATAAATGAAGGCGTTAGAGAAGATCATATAATTGAATTGAATTTTGATGAATTTGATAATATTAAATACTGTGACCCTAATAATGCCTCTCCATATTTAAAAGGCAAAATTGTTGATGCTGATATGTATTATTTTTTATTAGATGAAATACAATTACTTAATTGCTTTGAATCTGTTTTAAATGGGTTGTTAAGATATAATAACGTAGATATATATGTAACTGGAAGTAATGCTAAGTTTTTATCTAAAGATGTTATTACTGAATTTAGAGGAAGAGTAGATCAAGTTCATGTCTATCCTCTTTCTTTTAGCGAATTTTATGAAGCTAAAAATATAGACAAATATGATTCTTTAGATGAATATTTAACTTTTGGTGGAATACCACTTATTATTTCTATGAATACTCATGAATCAAAAATATCTTTTTTAAATAATTTATTTGTTGAAACATATATTAAAGATATTGTTGATAGAAATAATTTGTCTGAAACTGAAGAAATGCAAAAACTTGTAAATATAATTGCTTCTTCTATAGGTTTGTTAACAAATCCCAATAAATTATCTAATTCTTTTAAGAGTATAAAAAGAATTAATATTTCGGCACCTACAATTAATAAATATTTGGACTACTTAATAGATTCTTTTTTAATTGAAAAAGCTATTAAATATAATGTTAAAGGAAAAAAGTATATTGACACACCGTGCAAATATTATTTTTCTGATTTAGGAATTAGAAACGCCTCTATAAACTTTCGTCAAAATGAAAAGACTCATTTAATGGAGAATTTGATTTATAACGAATTATTGATAAGAGGATATAATGTTGATGTTGGTGAAGTTTCAATTGTAACAAGAAATAAAGAATAAATTTAGAAGTTGATTTTGTTTGTAATTTAGCTGATAAAAGAATATATGTTCAATCAGCATATTCTTTAAATAGCGAAGAAAAATATATACAAGAATCTCGTTCACTTATCAATATTCCAGATAATTTTAAAAAGATAATAATTGCATACGATTCAACTCGTACACATTACACTGAAGATGGAATTTTAATTGTTAATACCTTTGATTTTCTATTAAATAAAAATTCTTTAGATTATTAAAAATAACGTATTTATTATTATGTATTACTAATAATAACTTATGTAGTAATATGAAAAAAGAATGTGGTAATTTAATTGATTATGTGAAAGATTATTCTAATAAAGACTTTTGTGATAAAGAATTTTCTTTAGAAGACGCTGTAGTGTTTGCTTCTTTAGCGTATTTATATTTTGAAAGAATAAATAAAAAAACATCAATATTTATTAAAGACATATTAGAATATATTGATTTAATTAATAAAGGTGCTATAGAACAAAAGAGAAATCCAAGATTAATCAGATATATTTCTAAGTCAAAAAGATTTAAGAATATAAAAGTGTGCTATGGAAAAGGAAAAGAAAATAGAAAAGACAATTTTCAATTTGGTGCAGTTACTTTTTGTCTTCCTAACAAATTAAACATCATTGCTTTTCGTGGTACGTCTTTAGATATTTCAGGCTGGATAGAAAATTTGAATATGAGCGTTGATAATAAGACTAAATGTCAAATGCTTGGAGCTGAATATGTTAAAAAGGTAATGAAAAAAATAGATGGCAACTTTATTATTTTAGGACACTCTAAAGGTGGAAATACTTCAATATATGCTAGTATGAATCAAAGTAAATACTTTAAAGATAGAATAATAAAAGTATATGATTTAGATGGGCCTGGATTTAAAGATAATGTTTATAAATTGAAGAAGTTTAAAAGTATAGAAGAAAAAGTTACACGTGTTGTCATTAAAGATGATATTGTTGGATGTTTATTAAATACTTATCAACATTATTTGGTGATCGATTGCTTTCTTTTTTCGTTTATGGCTCACGACTTATATAATTGGAAATTTGAAAGTGGAAAACTAAAGATTGTCGACAGCGTTAATAGTAAAACACAAAGAAGAAACAAAAGAATAAATAATTGGATAAGTTCTTTGTCTAAGAGCGAAAAAATAGAACTTATTCAATTTATAAATGATGTAACTTTAAGTAATAACGAAAATACATTTAAAGAAATTCTAGTTAATCCATTAGAGTTTATTAGAGTTTTAAACTATATTAAAAATCATGAAAGTTATGAGAAAAGAATGAAATATAAAGAAATTGTTAAGAACCTTATAAATGACAATAAACACCAATAAATTTATATGTATGTTTTATATTAATATCATAGTATAATTAATTGAAATAGGAGATAGAGTACTATGAAAAACTTCTTTACTAAATTTAAGTCTGTAATAGTAGATTTTGGCAAAGGCATATGTATTGGTATAGCTGCTATTGTTCCTGGTGTTTCAGGTGGAACATTAGCTGTCTTATTAAAAGTATATGATAAGATGATTGAAGCTATTGGTAATATATTTAAACACTTCAAAAAATCATTTAAAACTCTTTTGCCAATAGGCTTAGGTGTTTTATTTGGTATATTGGCATTAGTGTTCCCTTTAAAATATGCTAAACAATATGTTCCACTTTCACTAGTTTCTTTGTTCGTAGGATTTATTATTGGTGGACTTCCTGGTTTATTTGATAAGGTTAATAGAAAACCAAATGTCAGTGGTTGTATATCCGCTTTAATCGCTTTAGCTATTGTTATAGGAATATGTTTCATTCCAACAGGCGGTAACTTTGATATTGCTAATATGAATTGGACAGGTTACTTACTATTCTTTGTCGTTGGCGTTGTTGGCTCTTGTGCTTTAGTTGTTCCAGGTATTTCTGGATCTATGTTGCTTCTCATTTTAGGCTTCTGGGATCCAATTATTGAAGTTGCTTCACAACTTATGAAATTTACTAATGTTGGTTCTAATTTATTAATTTTAGGATTGTTTGCCTTAGGATGTTTAGTTGGCTTTATTATTATTTCTAAGATTATGTCAATTTTATTAAAGAAGTTTGAATATCAAACATTCATGGCAATTATTGCCTTTATCGTTGGTTCAATATTTAGTATTTATTACACTTTAGATAATCCAATTACTGATATTATGCCTTTATATGCACATATTATTGTTTCAGTCATCGCTTTAATTATTGGCTTAGCTTTCTCACTATCTTTGACTTTATATAGTATTAAAAAGAGCAAATTAGAACTCACTGTTGAACCAGTAGGTAACGATAATGAATAATAATGTCACTGAGTGGGCATTAACTTTACACAATAATGATTTTTTAAACCGAATTATGTTTTTCTTTTCCAAAATTGGAAAAGGTGGTTTTGTATTTTGGATAATAGTTTTGATATATAGCTCTTATTTTTTCTTTAAAAAGAAAGATAAAAAATTAACACTTTTAACATTAGGTTATTTTATAAGTCTAGGTATAGCTTTTGTTTTGGTAGATTACGTTATAAAGCCTATAGTTAAGGAGAGTAGACCTTTTGTTAGGTATCCAGAAATATTAACTTTTTTTGAAAAATATAATTATAAAACTCCTAGTGATTATTCTTTTCCATCAGGACATAGCGTTGCTGCTTTTTTAGCGTTGAGTTATTTGATGTTTATAGATAAAAAGAGTTTATTTATAACAATTCCATTATCTATATTAATTTCTTTTTCTCGTATATATATTGGAGCTCACTATATAGGTGATGTCTTAGTAGGTATGTCTATAGGATTAGCTATAGGAATATGTTTTTACTTTGCTTTAAAATTAATAATAGATAAAATATATAAGGATAAGGAAGTAGTACAATGAGATTAGACAAGTTTTTATCAGATTTAAATTTTGGATCACGTAAACGTGTGAAAAAACTAATTAAGGCTGGACATGTTAAAGTTAACGATGAAGTGATAACAGATTCTTCTTTTGATTTTGACGAAAATAATGAAGTTGTTAAATACGATGATGAAGTATTAGAGTATTCACCATTTGTTTATTTAGCTTTAAACAAACCTAAGGATTATATTTCTTCAACAATTGATGAACTTTATCCATCTATAGTAAATTTAGTAGATCCTATGTATGCTAAAAGAGTAAGAATCGTTGGAAGGCTTGATGCTGATACAACTGGTATTATTCTTTTGACAGATGATGGAAGACTTAATAATAGACTTACTCATCCTAACAGATCAATTTCAAAAATATATAGAGTAACATTAAATCATGATATTCCAGAAAAACTCATTGAAGAATTTGCTAAAGGTGTAGATATTGGCAAAGGTGAAATAACTCGTCCTGCTGAATTAAAAATAGTTGCACCTAACGTGGCTGAAGTTACTCTTAAAGAAGGAAAATATCACGAAATAAAAAGAATGTTTGATCGCTTCGATTTAGATGTAATTGAGTTAGATAGATTACTATTTGGACCTATTTCTTATGAAGGATTAGAAGTAGGTGAATCACGTAAATTGACACACGAAGAAGTTGAAAAATTAATGAAACTGACTGGATTAGATAAGGAGAGATTATAGTATGTTCGAAGTAAGCAAAGACAAGTCACTTGTAAATGTAGCTAATTCAATTTTAAAACATTTTGATATTAAAACTTTTCATACAACTTATGAAAAATTAGATGAAGTATTAGCTAAAAATAAAGGAAAGACGATAGTTTTAACGTTACTTGATGGTTTAGGTGATACCATACTTAAAGAACATGCTGAAGAATCTAAATTTATTTTGAAAAATAAGTTTGATACTATTACTTCTGTCTTTCCACCAACTACTGTTGCAGCAACTACAAGTGTTTTAACAGGTAAATATCCATGTGAAACTGGTTGGCTTGGTTGGCGTGGATATTTTATGGATCAAGATGCTATAGTCGATATGTTTAACTCCAACATAACTGCGACAAGTACAGTTCTTACACCTACAACTTGGGAAAGATATCCAGTTAAACACTTAAAAGATTATATTAATGAAAAATATAATGAAGAATGTGCAGTTAATTTGATGGGACATACTATGTTCGAACATGGTAAATACGATGCTAAAGTTTTCTTTAGCAAAGTTGATGATGCTATAAAACACGGATATAAATATATATACGCTTATTATCCTGACCCAGATGCAACTTTACATGGATGTGGAAACTATTCAAAAGAAACGAGTAATACTATAAAATCTATAAATGATAATTTAGAACAACTCGTTAAAAATAATCCTGATGTACTTTTTATTTCTATTGCAGACCATGGTCATATAGATATAAAGTTATGTTCTTTAGATGAGCATAGTGATTTATACGACACATTAGCTACTCCGTATTTCTGTGAAGCAAGAGCTGGAATGATTAATATTAAAAAAGGTAGAGAAAAAGAGTTTGAAAAATTATTTGATAAATATTATAAAGAACACTTTGAACTTTATAGCAAAAAAGAAATTGTTGAAAAGCAAATTTTTGGATATTCAACTAACTACTGTCATGATTACGATAAAATATTAGGCGATTATCTTATGGTTTCAAAAGATGAATATACATTATTCTTTGAAAATTATGACTCGAGTGGTATGCTTTCTACCCATGCTGGTGGAACTGAAAGAGAAGGCTTAATAAATATAAGCGTTTATAATAATTTATAAAGATAATAAAAGGCTATTACTGTGTAATTATTCACACAGCAATAGCTATTTTATTTATCATTAAATTCGAATGTTGAAAGAAAGTCTTTTACTAAAAAATGAGCGAGTTTACATTCAAATACACCTAAAAAATGAGGGAGTTTTTAATTTGTTGCCTAATTTTTATTAAAGAATAGAAAAATTTATATTATAAATCAAATGTTTTTAATATGTTTAACTATTTAAAAACACATTGCAAACACGTTATATAAGTAATAAAATTTTTGTGGAATTTTGAAGGATATATATTTATATGGAAACATCAGAATTTTTTGGAAAAGAAAAGATTAGTAAGATATTATTAAAATTAGCTCCTCCTGTCATGCTAGCTCAACTGATTCAAGCTTTATATAACATTGTGGATAGCTTATTTGTTGGAAAATATTCATATTCCGGGTTAACAGCTTTATCAATTGTTTATCCAATACAATTATTAATGATAGCTTTAGCTGTTGGTACAGGTGTTGGAATTAATACGGTTATGGCTTCTAAACTAGGGGAAGGAAAGAAGAAAGATGCTGATGCTTATGCTGGTGTAGGAACACCACTAGCTATAGTTCTTTGGGCGTTATTTGCTTTAATTAGCTGGTTTGTTATGCCTGCATTTGCAAGAATGTCTACAAACTCTGAAGAAATAATAAACGATGTAGTAACATATGGAAGAATTGTTTGCATATTTAGCTTTGGATTATTCTTAGAAAGTATATGGACTAAAGTTTTACAAGCAAATGGAAATATGAAAATTCCAATGATAGCCCAAATTGTTGGAGCTATTGTTAATATCGCTTTGGATCCTCTATTAATTTTTGGTTTAATAGGTCTTCCTAAGTTAGGTATTGCTGGAGCTGCCATTGCTACTGTTGTTGGTCAAGTTGTAGCAGCTGCAATAGTCTTTAAAAAAGGGTTTAGAAAATCACCAGATATTAAATCTTATCCACAAAGAATAGCTAAAATATTTAAATTGGGTACTCCAAATATATTAATGCAATCAGCTTATACTTTTTATATATTTGGATTAAATATGATTTTATCTACGTTCTCTGATCAAGCAGTTACGGCGTTAGGCTTATATTATAAGTGGCAGACTTTTTTCTTTATCCCACTTGGTGCTATGCAAACATGTATCGTTCCAGTTATAAGTTATAACTATGCAGCTGGTAATATAGATCGGTGCAAAAAGACTTTGTTTAGTTCGGTTTACTTTGGATGGGCTTTAATGACTATAGGTATTATTTGCTTTTTAACTATTCCAGGTCCAATGTTAAGAGTATTTACTAAAGATGCTGAAGTAATAAGAATAGGAACACATGGTTTCCATATTATAGGCATTAGTTTTATACCTATGGTTACTTCACTAATATTCCCAGTTTTCTTCCAGGCTGTCGGTTCAAGTGTGAAAAGTTCAATTTTAACAATTGTTAGAACATTAGTTTTATTTGTACCGTTAGGTTATTTATTTTCGTTATTAGGTCTTTATTATTTCTGGTTAACTTTCCCAGTTACTGAGACGTTAACAAGTGTAGTTGGATTTTTCTTCTATTATAGATTCTTAAATAAAGACTATGTTAAAAATAAAACTAACAAAGAAGAGAAAAATGCTATTAAACCGGAAATAAAAGAATCAAAACCAGGTTTAATTATTACTATTGATAGACAACATGGCTCTTCAGGAAAACAAATTGGTAAGATAGTAGCAGAAAAGCTTAATATTCCGTTTTACTATAAAGAGATGATGGCTTTAGCAGCGCATGAAAGTGGACTTGATCAAGAGTTTATTGATAGTTTGCATAAAGAATCACCTGAAATCTTACAAAGCTTATATTTGAGTACGAATGTGGTTAGATACGCCATCGAAGCTCAAGATAAAATTATTAAAAAAATAGCTGATTCTGGAAGTTGTGTTATAGTCGGAAGAGCAGGTAGTTACGTTTTGAAAGGCTATAAAAATGTTATTAAAATTTTCGTTAAAGCTCCAAAAGAATTTAGAATTAAAAGAGTTATGGAAGTCTATAACGATACTGAAAAAGATGCTAAAAAACATATTAGAAAATCTGATAAAGCACGTGCTGCATATTATAAACATATTTCTAATAGAAAGTGGGGAGATGCTAAAAATTACGATTTAGTTTTAGATTCTTCTATAGGATTAGAAGAATCTGCAAATATAATCGTCGAATGCTTCTTAAATAGCAAAAACAAGTGATTTTTTACTAATGTATATAGAAAAGCAAGAAAATCAACCGTTAGTTGAGTACGTTCAACTAAGAATATTTTGCTTTCTATATACTATTTTTTTAATTTGAAGGAGGTAAAAAATATGGACAAAAGTAAATTTGCAGATCGACTTACTGATTTAAGAAAAGAACAACATATGACGCAAGCTGATCTTGCTAAGAAATTAAATATTTAACCACAAGCAGTTTAAAAGTGGGAAACAGGTTAATCTATACCAGATATAGAAATGCTTGAAATATTATCTGATCTTTATGGATTGACTTTAGATGAATTAATTAAAGGAAAAGAAGCAACTAACGCTAATAAAGATATAGTTGTTGAAGAACAAATAACTGCTAAAGACGTAAATAGCAAAAAGAAACAAATTTCATTATTGAATATTGTCTTTAGTTCTTTAATGCTACTAGCTTTCTTGATTTTTGGCTTTAGTGAGTTTTATGAAATTAGTAATTTGGGCTATTTTTCTCTATACGATATATTGTTTTCATTAGGCTGATATAAAGTTTCTAACTTTGTCCTTTTGTTATTGACACTTTCCTTTATTGCTTCATGCGTATTAAGTATAATCTATGGCGCAAATTATAAAAGAAATTCAATATTAGCTCATCTAAGAAATATATTTGCAGCTTTTTCACTTGGCGGTTTTGTCGGCTATATAATTAAAATGGTATCTTATGGAATGTATGAAATAGAAAGAGTTGGAGTCGGTGCTTATATATTGGCTCTCATTATCTTAATCTATTTTGTTTTATTATTAGTTTTTGATAAAAATACTAAAAATGAATATAAAGAAAGTGAATTGAAAAAGTTACTTGATTTAAAGCTTCTTATTTCATATGCATTTATATCTATGTGTTTAATGTTTTCAGCTTTAATTGAAAGTGCTAATGCTACTTTCATTGATTCGATACTTTGTTTCGTATTAATTACTTTTTCCTTATTGCTGTTAACTTTATATATTGTAGTTGAAATAACAAGACTAAAAAATAAAAACATTGTATTTATTTTAGACATAATTGGACTTTCAATTATGTGTATAACTTTATTGATTTATAGTTTTTCAGTTAAGATTGTTGCAGGTTTAGCTTTGTTTGCTTTAAATGGCGGTTTAATTGTGTATACAGTTATTAACTATATTAAAATTTGTAAGCTATTAAAAAATAGTAATAAATAATTAGAATAAGTGGGCGAAAGCTCACTTTTTTCGAAAAAATGATATTCAAAGCCAATTAATCACATATATTTAATTAGATTTTATCCAATAATTATTTTACCTGAATAAAAAAATACTCAAATATTGTTGAACTATGTTCAATATATGTGCACTAGTCAAGAGAAAGTAGACACTTTATAGTGTTTAGGGGGTAAAAAACTCT
>ERZ1108162.37-NODE-37-length-69360-cov-4.685434_pt1 | contig 69360 bp, 41 predicted proteins | sample MGYA00403698_ERZ1108162 | MGnify/ENA primary metagenome ERZ1108162 (study PRJEB35170, sample SAMEA104062405) | human gut metagenome | biome: human gut; feature: human-associated habitat; material: faeces | place: Denmark | collected 2012-04-30 ... | reverse complement strand
AAGTGTTTTTTCTTCCCCCAGTAGAACTGGGGGTTTATTTTCGCTAAAGCTCCAAAGAAAGCTCCTGCCGATCGGCGGGAGCTCTTTTTTAACTTTACAAAAGGTAATTTTTATAGGCGAATATTCATTTTATAAAAAACGAAACCGTATTTTCCCCTTTCCTTTATTGGGGACGCGGTATTTTTCCAGCGGCAGGGGGCCGCAGGAATTGGAGCCCAACCCGCTCATATACAAATCCGCAGAAAGATAAACGGCGTCGCTTTCGGGCAGCTCGTCATCGTGCTTTGTATCCGTCAACGTCTCCGCGGAATATGGCAGCGAGGAAAAAGAGCCCATTCCTTCGATGCGAACCGTATTTTTTCCGTCCGTAACCTCCGCCCACTCCGCACCGAAATGGCTTCCGCTTTCCTGCGGCTTTACATAACGATGATACTGCGCCTCCACTTTATCCTCGTACATTCCCTTCAGCGCGAACTCGTGAGAATCGACATACGTTTCCTGCGGACCGTAGGCAAAATATTTCAAGCCGTTATATTTTTTGTCCAGCTTCAGCACAAAACCGACGCGCGGCAAAAATTCGAAATAGGATTTTTCGGTCACCTCATAATTTATCCCTATCTCCACCCCGCCTTTTCCAAAGGTATAGCGAAGCGCCGCTTTCAGAAAAGGCCTGAAACAAACGCTTCCCACCCGAACGTCAAACACGACGGAACTTCCGTCGATTCTGTATTTCTTTACTTCGGGCTTTACGAAACGCAGAAAATGACCGTTCCAGCCCGCTTTCACATGCATATCGTTATCCGTCGGCGCTCGCCAGAGACTAAACTTTATCCTCCCGTATTTTTTCCCGTTTGTCTCGATCCCCTCTATCTCTCCGCTCGCGAGATCGAGCGCATATCTTGCGGCGTCCGTCGTCGCATACATGGTATGCCCGCTTTTTTCGAAACAAACCTCCGTCGTCTCAAACGCGGCCATCGGCGGACGCTCCGCCAAAAACTGTGCAAGCGCAACCCTGTCGCCGCCGCGATAATATTCCGCTGCAAGCTCTCCGCTTTCGCAGGGCAGAGAAATCCCGTCGCGGGGCGCGAGACAAACCCTTTCCGTTAGCGTTTTTCCGCTTTGCGTCATGCGAAGCTCGCCGCTTTCCGCCGCGAAAAAGTTTTTATTGAATACCCGCAGACTCTCTCCCTCTCGCTTAAAGAGCAAAGGCTGATACGCTTTCTTCATGGAAAGCGTGCCCGCCTTTATCTTTCGATCGGGGGAAACGATGCCGTCAACGCAGAAATTTCCGTCGTGCTCGATCTCCCCGAAATCACCGCCGTAACGGAATCCGTCCGCGCCGTATTTGACACCGTGATCCGCCCATTCCCAGATAAAGCCGCCCATAAAGCGGGGAGAACTCTCCATGATCTCCCAATACTCTTTGAGATTTCCCGGGCCGTTCCCCATGGCGTGCGCGTATTCGCACAGCACCAGCGGCCGCGTTTCTCTTTTATCCGCCAGATAACCGCTCGTCAGCCATTCCACGGCAGGATACATACGACTGACCATATCGAGCGGCGCGGAATAATACTCGTCGTCTCCGTACTCCTTTTCGTCTCTGCACCAAAGGCCTTCGTAATGCACGGGACGGGAATCCCGTTTTTTTACTTCGTCCAACGCTTTTTTGAAATTTTTTCCCCAGCCCGATTCGTTTCCGAGCGACCAGATAATCACACAGGCGTTGTTTTTGTGCTCCTCTACGTTACAGCGCTCGCGCTCGCACACGTTTTCGGCAAAAGTCGGATCGTCCGCAATCAGCCCGAACCCGCTGCCGTAGCTCAGCTCAGGGTCCCCGCAGGAGGTGCTTCCGTGGCTTTCGAGGTCGCTTTCGCTCATCACATACAGCCCGTACTCGTCGCAGAGTTCGTAAAAGAGCGGCGAGGAAGGATAGTGCGAGGTCCGCACGGCGTTTACGTTGAGCCTTTTCATAAGCAGCACGTCGCCCAGCATATCTTCTTTGGAAACCGCGGCGCCCTTTTCGGGGTGAAAATCGTGGCGGTTAACGCCGTACAGCTTTATGGGCCGGCCGTTGAAAAGATAAATCCCGCCTTTTACCTCGGCAGTACGTATGCCTACGCGCGCAAAGACCGCCTCGTCGCCGCCGACGATTTCCATATCGTAAAGGTTGGGCGTTTCCGCGCTCCAAAGCCGCGCGGCTTTTACGATAAACGCAGCCCTGTCCCCGCCCTTTATCGTCTTTGTCTTTCCGTCAAGCGTAACGGAAAGCGCAAGCTTTCCCCTGTTTTTGAAGGTCACCTTTCCGTCCGCGCCGCAAATTTCCGTCTCTATTTTATAATCTCCGATATGCGCTCTCGGCCGCCGCAAAAGATAAACGTCGCGGAAAATGCCCGTAAAACGCCATTTGTCCTGATCCTCGAGATAACTGCCGAAGCACCATTTCAGCACGAGGACGTCTATTTTATTTTCCCCCGCACGTACAAACGGCGTAACGTCAAATTCGCTTATTCGGTGAGAAATTTGCGAAAAACCGACGAAGCTGCCGTTTATATACAGATAGAAGCAGGAATCCACGCCCTCGAAAACGAGATACGCTTTTTCCTCCGCTTCGCCCCGCCACTCGAAGGTGCGGGAAAAATGATAGGCAGGGTTTTCCGACGGGATATGCGGCGGATCGAAGGGAAACGGATAGCGTACGTTGGTATATTGAAAATAATCATACCCGAAATATTGCACGCAGGAAGGTACGGGGATTTCCTTTTCTCCTTCCTTTTCCCAAAATCCGTCGGCGTCGAGGACGCTTTGGTAGGCGGTGATCCGCCACGTTCCGTTCAGAGAAAGAAACCGTCCGCTTGCCTCTCGCTCGTACGACCTCGCCGCCCCCTTTTCAAACGGCACATAGTAGGCCCGCGCAGGCAATACTCCCACGGACTTTCCTTTTTCGTAATATTTTTTCAACATATTTTCCGCTCCTTCAGGCCTTTTTCCTCGTGTTTTTATGTTCGGCCTTAATAATTAAATCGACAAAACGATTATATCATATGCGGCGATGTCGGTCAACATTTTTTCACAAACAAACGGAACGAGAAGCAAATAAAAAACTTTTCGGTTAGGACGTTTTGCATTCGCATTCCCCTTTCGCTCCGCCTCGTCCTGCAGATATCGTATCGCCGTAACGTTTCCCCGTCCGCATAGCGCTCCCGCCGAAAAGCTTTGCGGATAAAAGAGCCTTTTTACCGCATCGGCAGAGCCACCTTTTCTCGTCAATATCAATCCGTTAAGTGACAAAAGTTACGATTGTCTTGACAACGGAAATAAGATGTGCTATACTTTGGAAACGTTAGCTGCCAAACGAAAAGACGAGGACAAAATTTATATGCAAGCGGAACAATACGAACAGATCTGGGACACGGAGTCCTGCTCTATCGCCTCCCTCCACGCCATTGAGAGCGAACCGCATTTCCACAGCGCGGTGGAAATCCTCATCGGCCGCGAGGGAAAGCTTCGCGCGCTGATCAACCATAACGAATATTTTGTAAAAAAGGGCGATATTTTAGTCACCAATCCATACGAAGTGCACGCCTATTTTTTCTGCGGGGAAGCGCCTGTCGTAAACGTAATCATCTTCCCCTTCGAATACCTAAGCGGCTTTTTCAACGCCCATAAAAACATGAAATTCGCCGAGCGCCTGCTGCAAAATCCCGAAACCTATGCCAACGCCGTCGTCCTGCTGAACATGTTTGACATCGCACGGGTAACAAACAAGCCTTCTCTGGCGAAAAGCCTTGGAATGGCCTTGTTTGAAATGATCGCCAAGGATATCCCCTTCACCGAAAAGAAAGACGAACAAGCCACGCTGATCAAGGACATTTTGTCCTATCTCTACGAGCATTTTCAGGAAGAGATTACTTTGACGGAGCTAGCCAAAAAATACGGCTATTCTCCCAATTATTTTTCGGGGCTTTTCCACGCCTATCTCAACATGAACCTGAACGAATTTGTCAACGGCCTGCGCGTCAATTATGCAGTTGACGCCATGCAGCAGGGACGGGACGTCATTTCGGCCGCCTTCGATTCGGGCTTTAATTCCCTGCGCACCTTCTATCGGGCGTTTGGCAGAAAGCTTGGCATGACCCCAAAGGAATATATGAAAACAAAACTCAAGAAAAAAACGGACGCGGGAACCTCGTAACGGTTTCCGCGTCTTTATCTTTTTCAGGGCGTTTAATTTTTCAACAGGCGATAGGTGCGCTTTCCCTCTCTCAGTTCTTCCCTTGCCTCGCCGTTCTCAAACATATAACCCGCCGCACCGATATTTCCAACAAATCCTTTCGTCTCGGTATCGAGGAAAATTTCCCCGCATTTCCTCTCCCAGCGCACTTTTACAAAGCGCTCCCCGTCGGCGTATTCCGCTTCCGCCCAATCCACGGAAGAGACGAACGCGGGCGAAATTTCAACTCTGCCCTTTCCCTTAACGTCAAGCCCCCCTATCGCGCGATAAAACCAAGCGGACACGCTTCCCCAGAAATGGTGGTTTAAGGAAAGCAGCCTGCCGCCGTCCTTTCTCCGAAAGACGCCGCCGAAAGTCTCCAGCTCGTTGATGCCTTCCCACAGCGTCGTCGCGCCGCAATCGAGGTTATAAGCATAGCCGGGAAAATCCTTACGCACGATAGAATATAGCGCTTCCTCCGCATATCCGCCCTTTGTCAGGGCGTCGAACAAAACCTTTGCACCCAGCACGCCCGTTTGCAAATGTCCGCCTTTTTCCTTCAGCAACGCCGCAAGCCGCACATAAGCGGCAGGAAGCTCCGTTTCGGAAAATACTCCGAATACGATCGCCAAAGCCTGAGCCGTCTGAGTCCCGCAGGATACTTCGCCCGCCGCGCTCACGTATTTTTTGCGAAATGCTTCCTTTAATCCTTTTCCAAACGCAGCCGCCTTTTCGGCTTTTTCCGTTTTTCCGATCTCGAGAAACATGGACTCCGCCTTTTTCGCAAGCTCGATACACACCAGCGAATCCGTGACCTCCAGCGGCGTAGAATAGGCGTCCTCGCTTCTCATTCCCGCTTCGCACCAGTCGCCCAGCCCGAAAGCGAACAGCCCGTCCCCGTTCTTTTTCGTTTCCAGATAATCGAAGTATCTCTCTATCGCCTCCGAGTTTTCTTCGATTACCTCTTTATCGCCCGTAAAGCGGTAAAGCTGATAGGGTAGCTCGATCAAAACGCTGTCCCACGCAGGGCCGTTCCCCCATTCGTAACCCCACCCCGACGTGGGAACGATGCCGGGCAGAGCGCCCTCTTTCGTCTGTGCCTTGCGAATATTGTTCAGCCATTCTCTTAGGGACGCGGCGCAGTCGAAATTATACAAAAGCTGTTCCGCCGACAGAGAGGCGTCCGCCGTCCAGCCGTTCTTTTCCCGTTGAGGGCAGTCCGTGGGGAAATAATAGAAATTGGAAGTATCGCTCCGCAGCGCACATTCCTGAATCCTGTTCACCGTTTCGTCGCTGCACGAAAACCGGCCGCGCGGAGGGATGTCGGAATGAATGACGACGTATTCGAGAAGATCTTTCGTCGCCTGTTCCTTGGTAATGCCTTTCACCTCCACATAGCGGAACCCGTGATAGGTAAAGGAAGGCAGGTATTCCTGAACGCCGTCCCTGCATATGTATTGGTCGTGCTGTACGTATCCCTCGAAGCTTCGATCCCCGAAAGAAATATTGGAGAGGTCGAGCTTTCCGTTTTGCAGAACCTCCCCGAAAGTCATATCGACGGTCTGGCCGCTTTTCCCGTCTATTTTCAGGCGGCAAAGCCCCGCGTTTATCTGTCCGAAATCATAAATATATCCCGCGCCGCTTTCCGTGACGGATATCGGGCGTATCGTCTCAAACGCCTTGATCGGCTGTGCGGCGCATTTTCTGTATTCCCCTTTGGGCGCGGAAACGCAAACCGCCCTGCGCCCGCCCGTTTTTAAGCCGTCCGCCCCGAGCAGTCCTTCACGGATCAAACGCGCGTCGAAACGTTCGCCGCAGCGGAGATCGTCGAAAGTGATCGGGGAATCGAACGCCTCGAAGCTTTCGTCCGTCGTCAGTATTTCCCTGCCGCCGGCAGAAAGCCTGAGATAAACTTTGGGCGCGGAGCGGTAAGGAGCCTTTTCAAAGTCCCATATGCCGCCGTCGAGCGCGTTGTTGAAGCCGTTGCCGAGCAGAATACACAGCGCGTTGCGCTCTTTTAGCAGCCCAGTCACGTCGTACTCGTCGTAATAGATAATGTGATCGGGATTGGAAATATACGGGGCGAAAAAGCCCTTTGTCAGTTCCCTGCCGTTGAGAAACAGGCGATAGAAGCCTGCGGCGGAAATCTCGATTGCCGCCTTTTCCTCCGTGCTTCCCTCATAGGTGAAAACCCGTTTCAAAAGGGGCGCGCCGACGTGTTTTTCTCTCGTATTGAATTCGGTTCCGCTTGCGATATATTGTCTCATATATTTTCCTTTATCAGTCCTCAAACCATACCCGCAAAACGGCGTTCTCAGCCTCGGCTTCGGGCGTGCGGTTCAGCGTGGGAAGCTCTATCAAAGCTTTTCCCTTCACTAAAACGGTCTCGCTTTCTTTGAACGTACCGCTTTCGTCTTTCACCAGCAGACGGTCGTCGCGATAGAAACGCCCGTCCTCACAAGAGATCTCTCCGTCGCGGCGCGCAAACATCGCCTTGTTTTCGGCGACATACCGAAGCCCCTCCGCATAGCGCATGGTACAGCAGAACGGCGCCTCGTACATAGAGACGCGGAGCAGGGGCCGGGCCTTTGTCACGCAGGAATTGGGACCCGCGCCGCCGTTGCTTCGCTGGCAGAAGCGAAGGCCGTTGAACCAAATGCGGCGGGCGAGTTTTTCGTATTTGGGGGCGGCCGTAATCTTAAACAGCCTGATAGCCAAAATCAGCGAATCCACCACCGCGCAGGGTTCCGTCCAGGTATCCTCCCGACCGAACCCATTGAAATTTTCATACGTCAGCGTCATGCCGTTTTTAAGATAAAGACCGAAAATCTCCAGGACGAGCTCGAGATATTTTTTCTTCCTCGTCGTCTCGTAAAAGGAAAGAATCCCCCGCAGGGCGGACAACGTGGCATGCGTCTGCATTTTGAGGCCGAGAAAATCCAGCCCCCCGAACCGTTCCGCAGCGGAAGATATCCCCGCGCCCACGCTTTCGTCTTTGGTCGCGGCGTAATATTCCGCAAGGCCGTCGAGGGGGATAAACGCGCAGCCCACGTCCGTGGAGAGCCACCAGCCGTCGTTTACCGCCGAACGGTTTCCGCTGACCCCGCCCGCCGCCTTATCCCGGCACACGGGATAATTTCCGTAACTTTCCAGCGCGGGCAGAAAGAGGTTCTCCACCGTTTCTTTGGCAAAACGCCTCGCTTCGTCCTTTCTCTCCGCCTCGGGCAATTCCGCATACGCCAACAGGCCTCGCAGAAACCAGTTATGCCCCGCAAGCTGCTGTTCGTCAATGCGCCCGGGAGAAAAAGGTGCGCCGAAATGGCCCCGCCCGTTCGTCTTTTCAGGCAGAGCCGCAATCAATTGTTCCATGCAGGGTATTTTGCGCCCGTTCAGGCGCGCGTGCATCGCAAAAGCGAGAAGCGCGCGGCCCTCCCAATCGCCCGGCCAGTCGTATTCGGCAGGGCGGAAAACCTGGTCGATGGTATAGGGCGGGCCGCTGAGACGCCCGAAATTTTTATGTACGGCAAATTCAAAATTATCCATGTTTATTTATAAACGCTCGCTCAAGGGAATAAACAATTTTTTACTCCGCCCCCGCATGTTTTTCTTCGAACGCCGCGTTCGATTTTTTTATGATCTCCAAAATGCCTTTCCCCTTTTCCCAGCGCTCGTTCCAGCTCCATTCCGTACCAGAGCTTTTGTCGTTGGGCTGTGCGGGATTATACTCGGGGCGGTCGTCGTAATTCCAGAAAAGCGTCAACGGCAGATCGGCTTTCACGGCCGCGTCCGCGATCGTCTGAACGACGCCCAATATCTTATCCATGGTCAGGACGGTCTCTTTGTCCGACGCGGTGGCATTGCTGTAAACATACCCCGTCTCGCCGAGATAAACGGGCTTTTTCAGGCGCTTGCCCTGCGCGACGAAATATTCCATAAACCCGTCCCAATCGTCGTAAATCCCCAGATAATCGGGTACGGAGGAAGGGTTTGCCGCCGCGGAAACGCCGCCCTCGGGATATTTATGATAACTGATCGCTGAAAGGGGAGCGGGATTGACAAACTCGATCATCTCTTCGTGCTCCTTCAGAGAGTCCGCCCCCCACGAGTTTGAATTTTTCAGATGATAGGCGCTGGTGCGGAGTTCGGCGTCTCCGCTGCCGATAATACGATGATACGGGTCGTTTTCGCTTACCACTTCCGCAAACAGTTTCATCGCGTTTACGTAATCCTCGTAAGTAACTTTATCGTTCATATCGCGGTTCTTCCTCTTGCTGGAAGCGGGCAGCTGCGGCATAAAATCCATCCAGTTGGGCAGACTGGCGCTCAATCCCACTTCGTTTCCGTATTCCCAGCCGTATATCCCGGGATTTTCGGCATAGCGCGAGGTGACCTTTTCCGTAAAAGAGGCAATAAATTTCATCGTCTCCGTCTCCCTGCTCCGCAATGCCAGCCCCGCAGGTTCGTCGAAATAGTCGCTGAGCGACACCTGATTCCAGAAAAACGAAGGAATCAGTCCGATCCCCAGCGAATTTGCTTTATTCACCAGCGAATCCAGCGTCTTAAAGTAAAGCTCCTCTTTTTTGGTGACATAATCCCAGTCGCTGTAAGCGAACCCCGCGATATTAAAGCGCACAACCTTCACGTCGTAGGCGGCCAGCTGTTCCAGCGCGGCCAGCGAATTAGAGACGTCCCATTTCTGCGAAAAAGCGCAGTTAAGCATGCTGTAATAGTTTACGCCGAAGCCGTAAAAGGGCTTTCCGTCCTTCATCAGCGTGCCGTCCTCCGAGGCGTACAAGCCGATATATTCGGGCTTTTCTTTTAAGGACGTTTCCGAGGGCGTACAGGCGCAGACGGAAAGGGCACACGCGGCCGTCAATACGGCCGAAAGAATTTTTTTGATCATAATTTTCCTCCTAAAATAAATTGCAGCGCCTTCTCCAGCGAGTCCGCGCGAGCGATACAAAGCTCCGACATGCCCGAAGCGGTGATGTTTCCCGCCGTCATACCGATGACGGGATATCCCGCAAGCCTTGAGGACAGCACCCCGCTGGCGGAATCCTCCAAAACGATCAGTTTTTCGGGATTTTTGCATTTCAGTCCCGTAAAGGCAAGCTCCTTATACAGCCACGGGTGAGGCTTGGCGGCAAGCTCCCCGATCGTCGAATACCTGCCCTCTCCCTTTTCTACGCCGCCCATGATGATTCCGTCGTAAAAATCGCGGGGATCTCCCAGCCCCATCGCGTCGAAGGCCGCCTCGATTTCGGGGATTGCCTTATAAAAAAGACCGCTGGAAACCAACCCCACCTTTACGCCCCGCTTCTTCAGGGCAAGTAAAAATTCCTTCAGGCCCTTTACGGGCTTTATTTTGCCACGTTTGCCCTCCATGAGTGCGGTAAGTTCGCGGTGGCTGATCCCGTGATACGTCTCCATGGCGTTTTCGTAAGCGCCCGAGCCGTATTTTCCCAGCGCGTAATCGAGATGCTCCCCCGTGCTGTGCCCCGAAACGTAAGGCAGGTCTTCGGCGGAAAAACGCACTTCTTTGCCCGTCAGGGTACGGACGGTCTGTTCGATGATATCAATCCAGAATTCCTCGCTGATGATGCTGGTGCCGTCGAGATCCATGACAACGTACTCCGCAGGCGCGTCAAACGCCGCCTCCTCCAGCGGATACACCGCGCGTTGACCGCTGCAGCCGGTGATACAGCACAAAGTCCTGCCCGCGTAGTCGGCAAATTCGATCTTTTTATCCGGGGTGCCGCGGATTTCCCCGACCCCCGCCCGCCCGGATTGAAATATCCCGCCGAGGCAGCTGTTTTCCCGCTCGAGTGCGGTTAAATCGAAATTCATCATATCAATTTTTCCTTATATATTTGCCGTAATCGCTTATTTTGATTTCTTCCCGCTTCAAGGGCCGCGTCGAAACCGCCGTAACGACTGCCTTCCGCGCGGGAAGCACATCTAACCAATCGTCGTCGAGAGTCGTTCCGTCGGGGACGGAAATATGCAGCAGGCGGACGTATTTCTCCGCCGTGACGACGATTTTCGTACAATATTCTTCCCCCGCTCTTTCGCACTCCCCGATTTCCGCCGAATACGCCGATCCAAACGACAGCTCCTTAAAGGGTTTCAGGAAAGCGGAAGCGACGCCGGAAAATTCCTCCGCGGCATAGGAAAGATAGAGAAGGTCTCCCCATGCTTCCATTTTTCCGAGTTCCCGTACGGAATACCCCTTCACCCGCTCCGTCCGTCGGACGACGGGGCCGTAAACGCCCTCCGTCGTCACGCCGCCGAAGGAAAGCTCCGCGCACAATTCCCTGTCCGTATCGTTGATGAGATACCCGAAATATCCGCCTTTGCCGTCGGAAAGCACCGCCGCGCGGAAAGGCGCGTATTCCCGCTTTAATGTATAATAGGCCGCCTTGGGACGCAGATAATAATCGACGACCGACCAGGTGCCCGTGGGCCAGATATCGTCGAACATCCAATTCATAAATCCGCCGCAGTCCGCGCGTTTCCTGCGCGCGTTGAGTATCTCTACTTTTAAGGCTTCCGCCTGCACCGCCATCGATTTTACGGCAAATTCGTCTATCCCCGCCGACGGCCCGAACAGCATTTCGGACATTTTCAGCTGTCTTTCCACAAAGCTCATCTGCGCCCCGTAAGGGTTATCGCAAAATCTGTCCTCCTGTATTTCTCCCAGCGGCCAAAGCTTTTCCTCGGGCACAAACGCCCGATAGGATTCGGGCACACAGGAGCCCATGATTGCGCATTCGCTGGCAAACGACACCTCGCGGTTGAAAGAATTTCGCAGAAATTCCTCATACGAAGCCAAGGCGGGTACGTCCAGCGCCGTACCGTGCGTTTCGCCGCTTTCGGGGTCGTTGCCCACGTCGGTGAGGCTGTACGGGCTTTGGCGTACGTACGGACGGGTGCCGTCGTAATGTTCCGCGATTCCGCGGACGGTAATATCCACCAGATCGTCGCCGTATTGCTTCAAAAGCCCGCAGGAGCCCGTCTTTTCGTTGCCGCCGCACCAATATACGATACAGGGATGATTTCTCAGCCGCTTTACCTGATAAACACATTCCTTCGTCACGTTTGCGACAAATTTTTCATCCGTCTCGGGAATATCCGCACAGGCGAACATAAAATCCTGCCATACCATGATTCCCAGCTCGTCGCAGAGGCGATAAAAAATTTCCTTTTCGTAAATACCGCCGCCCCACACGCGCAGCATATTGACGCCCGCTTCCGCCGCCATTTTTATCAACGCCTCATAGCGTGAAGGATTCGCGGTGCCCGTAAAGCACTCGCAGGGGACCCAGTTACTGCCCTTGACAAATACGTCCGCGCCGTTGATCTTCAATCGAAAGCTCATGCGATCCTCCGAAAGAGGCTTTTCCTCCAGCCTTACCTCACGAAAGCCCAGCCTTCCCGCATAGCCGTCGATTGTCACGCCGTTCCTCAGCAGTTCTACTTTATAGGCGTATAAATGGGGGGTTCCGTACCCTACGGGCATCCACAGCGCGGGCGATTTTACGCGCAGCGTACGGAAATTTTTTGCGCCCGTCACGGGAAACTCAAGCGTTATTCCTTTTTCGAGCCCCGAATTCGGCGCCGATTCCACCGTATAACGCAGGGTATCCGAAACGGCATACCCGAGGTATTCCTCCTTTCGGACGTTGTAATTGAGTTCGGTAAACAGCGTGACGTTCCCTTCGCCGTCCGTCCGGTATCGGACCTCCGCAATTCTTGTCGCGGGACGGTAGCAAAGGGCGACGTCCTCCCAGATCCCGTATCCCGGCAGATCGGGCGCCCAATCCCAGCCGAAATGGCACTGCGCCTTTCTCAAAAAGATGCGCTCCTTATTGAAGCAGGCAAAATACTTTTCCGCATCGATCTCCTTCATGCGCTTCAGCGTGGATCGCATGCGCACGCAAAGGAGGTTGTCTTTTTTCAACAGCTGCGTCACGTCGTATTCGTAACGGAGAAACATGTTTTCCGTTTCGCCCAGCAACTCGCCGTTGAGACGAAGCTCCGCAAATGTGTCTATTCCCCCAAAGGCGAGAATACAGCGCTCTCCCTCCTTCGGTTTCCGAGCTGTAAATTCCAACGAATATTCGTAATCGCGTTCCAGCAAGAAACGTTCGTCCTTATAATTCATGCCGAAATAGGGATCGGGTATCCTGCCCGCCGCATAACAGTCGGCCGTGATATCGCCGGGCACCCGCGCGGGGAATATTTCACCCGTCTCCACGCACCGCAGCTTCCATTTTCCGTTTAAGCTATATTCCATAATCGCAATTCTCTATTTCCTTCTTTTACTAAATACCGACGCCAGCGCCACGCCCGAAAGGACGACGAGTGCGGAAAGCCCTGCCGCGCTGCCCTTACAGCCGCCCTTGCAGCCGCCCTTGCAGCCGCCTTCCGTATCCGAAGGACCGCCGGGTCTGGGCGCGCCCTCGTTGCTTTCGCCGAACACCGCGGAAAAGCTTTTCACATGCACTTTGAAATCCCACATACTCAAATCGTTGGTGTTGAAGCCGTCGTAGGCATAGAGTGCGATATAGCCGTCCGCGTCCCGCTTATCCAGCTCGATCGTTTCGCCCAGATCCTCTCCCTCAAACGGCATCTCGTCGATGACCGTCAGACAGAGTTCGCCGTCGAACGTAACGTCGATCTTCACCGCGTCCTTTTCGTCCCCGTTTGCTTTATACAGATTTTTCACCCCGATCTCTACGGTATGCTCCGTCGTATCATAGCACTGTTCCAGCGTGACGGGCTTGTAAAAATCGGGCACCTTGCTTTCGTATTGTACGCCCGAGGTATTGATATAGGTGGCCTCCTTGGGCTCCACCGAGCTCCAGCGGGTATAATCGTGGCTGCCGCCCGCCCGATAACGGCGCAGGGTAAGCCCCACTTGTTTGGCGCGGTCGGGCTCGTTGCCCTGCACCTCGGTGTCGAACGCCACCATGTACGGATATCCGCCGGGCGCGTCCCAGGGAATGGACAACGAACCGTTGGGCGTCACCACGTCCGCGGGACTATTGGAAAACAATACGCCGAAAAAGGTCTGATAATTATCCGCATCCGACTTAAAAGCGTCCACGCCCTCGGCGTATTCCACCTGATAGGTAAAGCGAATCTTTCCCTGTCCCATTTTGTTGACGATATAGGCCGAGCCTATGGTATCGATGGGCGTGAGGGTGAGGCCCGAATCGTTGAATGAGATCTCCCCCTTGCCCTGCGAATGCATCCAGTCGCTTCGGGAGGCGAAAAGGTTGAGCTCGGTTTCGTCCTCGGCCAAAGCGGCGACGGGGGCGGAGAAGCCGAAAGAGAGCACCAGGGCTGCAGCGAGAGACAATACGATTTGTTTTTTCATCATTTTTTCTCCTTATAACGATTGATACGACGCGACGATCGCGTTATATTCGTCAGTCAGAAACTGAATATAATTTTTATATTTTGTCGTGAGATTTTCACGAAGTTTAGCATGCAGACTCGCCAGCGTCTCACCCGAAGGAATAGGTGCGTCCGACCAGGCGTAGGCGCGCATGGAAACGTATTCGCGCCCCAAGGCGCTCGCCTCCGTCTTCAGAGCGCGGTCGGTTGCGGGAACGGAGGGAATGTTCATGCCCTCGTCGATATATCCGGCCTCTGGGAAAGTTTTGAAGGCGCGGACTTCTTCCACCCATTTGGTTTCCTGCCCGGTATAGCCCGCGTAGATTCGGTCGGAAATATGCACGTCCGTCAGCAGACAATACAACCCCGAATAGGGCGCGAGAGCCTCATATTCCGCCCGTTTCTCCTCGGGATAGGCGTAGGCTTCCTTTCCGTCCACCTGCGTTTCCACCCAATGCTCCCCCTTGATTCCGTACTTGGCCAGCTCGTAATTTTCTTTATCCTTATGCAGCCAATTGACAAACTTCAAAAGCAGTTCGGTATTCTGCCCTTTCTTCGGCACCATAAGCCCCAAAAAGGCGGAGGTCTGGCGGAGATTGCCGTTGGTTTCGGTGGCGCTCCCCTCCTTCAGCAACGGAGCCACCATAATGCAGTCCTCGTTTCTCGCCAGCTTAAGCTTTTTGGCGATTTGTATCTGCGAGGTAACCTCGGGCCAGCCGACATACACCGCGCTTTTTCCCGAAGTAAAGTATTTGACGCCGTCCGAAATCTCGATGGGTTTTTCCACCCACAATTTTTCTTCCTGAAGCATGCGCTCGTATTCGAGCACTTTGAGATAGTTTTCCTTCGCGTAAGCGGGATAGAGCTTATCGCCTTCCCTTTCCATGCGGGTATAACCCGTCGTGCCATACACGGGCGCCAGAAAATAATCCAGATCGTAAGGCGCGCCTACCAGCGGGCGGGTCACTTCGGTATTGTTTTCCTTAAGTTCGGTGAGGAGACGGGTAAACTCGTCGAGCGTCAGCGACTTGTAGCCTTCTTTGGAAATGTCGTACTCGTCGGGATCAAACGAAGTGTTTTCCATAAACCCGCGGTTGATCAGCATGCCGTAAATCGAGTTGTGTTCCAGCGACGACAAAGCATAAAGCTTGCCGTCGAACATTCCTTTCCGATACGCCAACCCGTCGGGGTCCGTCTCCGCATTGAAGCGCGAGAGAAAGTCGGGCGCATTGTCCGCCGCGAGCTCGGTGAGGTCCTTGAGCTCCTTTTTCTCGGTGATCATCTGCGTGATCATGGAATCGGATGAATAGTGATGGATAAGCCCGTCGATTCGGTCGGAAGAGGTAGAGATCGCCCCCACCACCTTGTTGCCGATAGAGTCCGTCGAGGCGGGTTCTAGGATAAGGTCTATGCTTTCGCCCGTATCCTTTTTGAACTTTTCCTCGAGTGCGGCCTTCACCTTGTCGTCCTCCTTGCCCGTAACGCCGTTGTATTCGATATATAAAACCACCGCATCGGGCCGATATTCCGATTTGGAGCAGGCCGCAAAGCTTACCGCAAACAGCGAAGCGAGCAATATGCTGAATAATTTCTTCATGTTTTCTCCTTATTCTTTGACCGAACCCAGCATGATGCCGGAGATAAAATATTTTTGCATAAACGGATACGCGATGATGATGGGCAGCGTGGAAACCACCACGGTAGCCATTTTTACGTTTTCCGCAAAGCCCGAGCTCGCGCTTCCGCCCGAGGGATTGACGTTTTCCTGAAGCATCTGCTGAAGCACCGCCGTCAGGGGAAGCATATCCTTATGCCGCGAATCGAAATAGAGGACGGGTGCCGACCAGTTGTTCCAGAAGGCAACCGCCGTAAACAGAATGATGGACGCAATAATCGATTTCGACATGGGGATATAAATTTTGAGAAACACGGTCAGATTGTTTCCCCCGTCCATTTTGCAGGCCTCTTCCAGCGCGGGCGGAACGGAGGAAAAGTAATTGCGGATCAGGATACAATTCCAGGGCGCCAGCATACAGGGCAGCAGGATTGCCAGATAGCTGTTTTTCAGCCCCATATTGACAATGAGCATATACGTGGGGATAAGTCCGCCCGAAAACAGCATAGAGAAGATGATAATCTTCATAAACACCCCGCCGCCGACAAATTTCTTTTTGCTTAAGGGATAGGCGGCGAGCGTCGTCGTGCCCACGTGCAGGATTACCCCGCACACCGTCAGAAATACCGAATTGAAAAAAGCCCTGATGACCGTCGTGTCCCCTTTGAACAGCTGAATATACGCCGAAAAGGTGATATCCCGCGGCAGAACCGAATACCCGTGCGCCAAAAACGCGCCCTCGTCCGTGAGCGAGGCAGATACGATCATCACATAGGGAAGCAGAAAAGCGATTCCCAAAAGGCCCAGGACGGCAACGTTGCAGATATTGAATATTTTTCTCGATTTCGTTTCTATTGCCATATCGTCACCATAAGCTTTCGTAGCCGAGCTTTTTTGCGGTCATGTTGGAGAGCGCGATGAGCAGGAAGGAAACGATCCCCTGCACCAGCCCCATGGCCGTGGAAATGGGGAATTGGTCATAACGCCCCGTGCTGGCGTACTGATAGATCTTTGTGGAAATGACCGCCGTCGTCTCCGCCAAAATGTCGTTTTCCCCTACCAGCGCGTAGATCTGTTCGAAATCGTCCTGAAAGATTTTTCCGACGGTCAAAATCAGCGTGATCGAGATGATCGGAGAAATCGCGGGCAGGGTGATGCTCCAGGCCTGACGGAACCGCCCCGCGCCGTCGATCTTCGCCGCTTCGTAAAGCTGCGTGTCTATCGCGGAAAAGCCCGCTATATAGACGATCGTTCCCCAGCCGATATTTTTCCACATGTTGGTGAGAAGCAGAATTACGTACCATTTATTGGGATCAGAATACCAGGAAACGGGCTTCCCCCCGAAAAGCTGAATGAGCTGATTGAGTATGCCGTTGTCACTGTCAAGGAAGATAACCATCATGCCCGAAATAATAATCCAGGAAATAAAATTGGGCAGATAGGACACCGACTGAAAGATTTTTTTGAACAGCGGAAGCTCCAATTCGTTGATGAGCAGCGCCAGAACGATAGTCAGCGGAAACATGATAAATATTTTCATCGAGGAAATAATCAGCGTGTTGCGCACCATCTTCCACAGCAGCGGGTCCTCGAACATCAGCTTAAACCACAGTCCGCCCACATTTTCCGACTGAAAAAGAGGAACGGACGGACTATAGTCCACAAACGCCATATAAAACCCGTACATCGGCACAAACGTGAAAATGAGCAGGGACAGCATGCCCGGGACGAGCATGAGATACAGACCGACGTTATTTTTTACATAAATTTTTTTATTGTGTCTTTCCTTTCTTACCATCAGCGTATCCATGCCCGCCGAGCCTCCTTATTGATTTACCGAAAGTCTATGAAGCGCTTATTTCCGTGCCGTCGATCCTCGCCTCCGAAAATCCGAACGTACCGTTTATGTGCTGAACGACCATCAATGCGGTGGGCGTAAAGAAGAGTTTCTGCACGTCGGGAGTCAGAGAAGAGAGGTAAACGGCCGTAATGAGGCCGTCCGAAAAACGTCCCTGCTCGGTCTGCCAAACCACCTTGACGCCGTCGATCCACACTTCCGTCTGAATGCCGAGGAAATTCCCTTCCCCGTCGTACTTATCCGCCGCACGGAAGGAAATGATTTTGTCCTGCGCGGTCGCCTTGTTCGGAAAATACGTGTCCATAGCGACCGTACACATCAGCTTGTCGCCCGCGTTGATATCCGAGCAGACTTTGATTTCGTTATCGGAAATACGGATACGCAGCGCCGTCGGCCAACCGCCCGACTGAACGGGCCCGCGCATGACGATATCGAAATGCCCCGACAAAGCCACGTTCACCTTTACGGACACTTTTTCGTCATAAATGTATTGTTTGTCGTATCTTATCCATTCCACCTTTTCACCGTTAAATCCCTTTGTGACGGAAGCTTCGTCGTTCCAAACGTCGCCCGCGGCGCCGCCCGAGACGGCGACGTCCGTACTGCCGAGAAGAATGGTTCCATAATAATATTTAAGCGTAAAATCTTTATCGAGACGGGGCGTAAACGCGCCTTCGATCTGCTGTTCGATAATGTTCGTCCCCTTCCAGCAGGCCATGATTGTTATACCATCCGAAAGGGTAGTTCCGCCCATTTTGAAACTTGTGATTGTGGGATAGACAAATTCCGTACCCACCGCAGCGGTGAGATTTTCTATCGTCGCCGAATAGGCGACGTCGGTGATCTCCGCATTGACGGTGACGGCGACCGCAGCGATCGTTTCCCCGTCGTAACGATAGATTACTTTGAAGCCCTTGATATAACCGATATCCGCCGTAAGGGAGGCCTCCGTAAAAGGCGTCGTATAATCGGGTTCCTCGTTTCCGTTGATCCAGATGTATTTCGTCACGGAAGAGGTCACGTCCTCTTTGCCGTACTTCGCCGTCACCGCGGGAAGCGTATAGGTTCCGCCGTAGTCCACCGTAGCCGTCCGATCGGCGGGCTCGAGCGTCACCGTAAGGGGAAGAAGCTCTGTTCCGTCGATATACAGCTTTTCCAGAACAAAGGTGGTATGCCAGGAAATCTGAGGATAGGCGGGGGCAAAGATTTCGGTCTGCGCTGCCAGAGTAAGCTCGCCCAAAGCCGCCGCGGGAATAATCCCCTTCGCTTTGTCGGCGTCCGTCACGGAATCCGTTTCGCCGCCGTTAAAGACAACCTTTTCCCCGTTGAGCCAAAGCTCGACCAAAATCCCCTTGAAAACGCCGTTTTCATAGACGTCCGACGCACAATAGACGATCGTCTGGCGGGAGAGTTCGGAGGCGGGATTGCCGCGGAGATATTTTGCGGAACCGTTGCACTGCAAAAAGCTTTTTCCGCCGATCTCATAGCACACGCGGATCTCGTTGGGCGCGATGCGGATTCTCAACGCCTCGGGCCACGAAGTATTTCCCGCCCGTCTCAAAATAAAATCTACAATTCCGAGATCGTCAAATTTCAGCTGGAAGCTTGCGGAAACCTTTTCGCCATAGACCTGTTGCCCCGTATAGCGCGCCACCTCGCTGCCTATTTCCATACCGTTTTTGCCCACGAGGTTTCCCGTCGTGCCGCCCGATACGGCAACGTCGAGTTGCGCAAGAAAAACGCTGCCGTAATAATATTTCAGGGAGAAATCGCGTTTGAGAAGGGGCTTAAACGTCCCCGCGGCTTCCTGCTCCGCGCCAGCAATGTCCGTATAGACAACCTTGACGGTAATCCCCGCCGTGATCTGCGTCCCCCCGATTTTAACGCTCGTCAGGGCAGGCAGCGTGAAGTCCGTTCCCACCGTCGCCTTGAGATTTTCCGTCGAACCCGACCACGCGACGTCGGTGACTTCGGCATTGACCGTTACGGAAACAGCTTTCACCGTATTCCCCTCATAGCGATAGACGATCTTAAAGCCCTTTAGATAATCTTCGCTCAGCGTAAGCGTATCGTCCGTAAACGGCTGTGCGGTTTCGTAATTCGGCTCCGTTTCGCCGTTGATCCAGATATATTTTTTCAGAGCGGAGGTTTTATCCTCTCCGCCATAGGAGGCCGTCACTTCGGGCAATGTGTATTCTTCGCCGAAGCTTCCCTCGTCCGCGTCGATTCCCGTCACCTTGAGATAGGCGGGTTTAGAGCCGTCGATCGTAGCGGCGTACAGCCAGGAATCCGTCGCAGAACCGTTGACGTAAATCGAAAGCCAGCTCGCCTGCAATACGGCGGGCCGCACCGCCACGGCACGGGCGCTCAATTGCATATCTTCGCCCGAGGAATGGGAGGAAGAAAGCTTCACCTTCGTGCCGTTGAGCCAAAGCTCGAGCTTGGTCCCCGCATATTTTCCGTCCTCGCCGTAAACGTCGGTAATCAGCCAGGAGATCTCCACTTCGTTTTCAAAGAATTTTTTCGTCCCCTCGGGGAAGGAATAACCGCCGAGTTCGTCCGTATGCGCGCCCCCGTAAATTTTGATGCCGTCCGAGGCATTGATTTCGATATTCAAGCCGTTCGGCCAATCGAAATTGCTGCAATCGGGCGAGCCGGGCACCGACGCGAGATTTTTGCCGCCGCGCACGTTGAACGCAATAAAGTTCATGCCGTCGCCCGAGCCAAAGCTCGAGGCGAAATTAAGCTTCACCAGCAGAGAAACCTTTTCGCTGTAAATCTTTTGTCCGCCGAACGCGGCGCTGCCGTCCGTGAGCTTGACGAAGTCCCCGTCCGTTTTCATGCCGCCATAGACGACGAAGTCCTTGACCGGAACGGCATCGTAAGCGGGGGTCACGTTTACTTCCACCGCCTCAACCTGCGTATTGCCGTTATAGTCCGTCACCGAATATTCGATCGTATGTACGCCGGCAGAATAGAACACGTTGGACGTTTTGCCGTTGAGGCTTTTGGCTTCGGGGCCGAGCAACTCGACCTCGAGAAGCCCGGAGATATCATCGCCGAAGCTGTCGGTCACCGATTTGACGACGGGAAGGGTAAACGCCTGCCCCGCTGCCGCCGTGAGGCCCTCCGTCGAGCCTTCAAATTCGATCTTCGGCTTTTCCGTGCTCGCGCCCTTGCTGCATGCAAACGTGTAATAGGCAAATGCCTTATTGCCGCTTAAATCCTGTACGGAATACGTGAGCCCGTAACGCCCCATCGCCGTCGGCGTATAGGTATAACCGTCCAGCTTTACTTCTTTTCTTTCGCCGTCCGCCTCGGGTTCGGTCACCGTCAGCTCAATACGGGAAGTGATGTCCGAATAATCGTTTCCATCCTCGGCCGCAGCGGCGGGGAAGGTGATTTCCCGGTTGAGCGGATAGGAGACTTTGGGCGTTTCGGTAACGGTGAGATCGGGCTTTTCGATCATCGCTTCCCCGTTTACGGAAAATGCTTTGATCGTCATGGTATCCGTGCCCACACCCGTATGATACGCGCCCACATTGAACCAGCCCTCGAATTTTTCGGCATCGAACGCGTCTTTGATCTGTTCGTCGAAAAGCTCCTGTCCGTAATGCGCGATAAGCGCGCTCTTCGTCACCACGGAAACATAGGACGCCGCCGCATTGGTATCCGCGTCTATCCATATCTCGCTTTTCACCTCGTTCGCGTCGTCGGAAAGCGTGTTTCTCATCGCGATGATGTGGTCGTTTCCGTCCAGCAGGGAAACGTTGATCGCGCCGCAGGTCATATTGAAATTATTGTCGCCAGCCAGCGAGGAAAAATACGGCTCGATACGGTTGGAAAGAATCCTCAAAAACAACAGCTTCGGAAAAGTAGCCTCGCCCTTCGAGGGCGCGTCCGCGGAAAAACTATTGCTCATCTGCGCGTTAAAGGTATAAAAGAACACACCGTCGGGCTTATCCGCGCTGAAACGGAAGGCAAAGAGGTCGCCGTTTTTAATTTTCTTTCCGTTATATGCCGCGGAGGAGTTTCCGGCCTCCGCAAGTCGGATACTGCCTTCCTTATCAAACGTACTGCCGTCGTCCAAAGTCCATTTTTCGGGATCGGACACCAGCTGCGCAGCCCGCGCCTTGTCGGAGGCGGATACGTTTATTTTCACTTCCTTGCGCGCGCTTAAATTGGCGCTGTTTTTTACATTGTAAATGGCCGTATATTCTCCCACCTTCGTCGGCGTAAACGAGTTGGTCACGTTCCCTGCCGTCCCGTTTTGGGCGTTTTCCGCGGGGAAAACATATTTGCCGTCGCGGTCGAAAAATACGTTCATTTTTACGGACGCGGAAATGTCCCCGTCCACAGTGTCCGACGCCTGGGCCGCAGGCAGCGTCACCGCCTCTCCTACTTTCCCCGTCAGCGTCTGTTCGCTTACCGTGATGACGGGCTTTTCCCTCTTGACTTCGGGTTCCTTCGGCTTCGAACAGCCGACGGAAACGAGAAACATTCCGCCGAGAAACACGGTAATCAGTGTCAATAGAATCGTTTTGAATTTTTTCATCATTCATTACCCTCTTTTTTGTGATTTTGTCTTTTTTAGAAACGGAAAAATAAGTTAAACGTTTAATTTTTATCCCTTAAAAAATCCACGTAGTTTTTACGTGCGATTTGTTAAAAAGTCGGTCGCTTATGCAAAAACGTTACGCGAATTTTCGAATGGAATCGGTGTAAGTAATGCGGGAGCGGATAACGATGCGGCCGTTGCCCGCGTCTCCCGCCATCAGTGCGCTCAATTCGCCGTAAATCGCCTGCGCGATATCGTCAACGGGCTGATAGACGAGGCTGATATTGGGCGTATAAATCTTACTGATCTGCTTATTGTCGTAGCCGATGAAGGCGATATCTTCGGGGATTTTCAGCCCCGCGTCGCTCACGGCCATCAGCGCGCCGAGAAAGGTACTCGACGACAGCGCGAAAATAACTTCCGGACGCCCCGCATCCAAAAGGGCGCGCGTCCTCTCGTATGCTCCCGAAATATCCCCGGGCGTGCCCAGCGTTTCCAGGGTACGCGAGCGGCCGAGCTGCGCGGCGGCGTCAAGGCATCCCTGCCTGCGTTCGTTGGTGGTGGAATAGACGGTACTCGGAAGAAGCACCGTGATCTTGGAAAAGCCGCTTTCGATCAAGCGGGCGGTTACCGCCTTGCACGCGTCATAGTTATCCGTCACCACCGACCCGATCGCGTCGATGTCCCGTTTGGTATCGAAAAAGAGCACGGGCGTGCCGTTGGCGCGCGCCGCCGCCACCGATTGCTCGCTCAGCCGCTCGGGCGCCACGAGCAAAGCGTCCACCTTGCGGGACAGGAGCGATAGAAATTTCGAATTTTCCTGAATTCCGTCGTTGGCATAGCCGCTGACGAGAAGATTATATCCCTTGGGTGCAAAGATCTGCTCTACCCGCGAAATCACAGACGAATAAAACGCGGACGCCATATTCGGGATCAAGACGCCGACCGTCATCGAACGTTTGGTCTTTAGGCTCTTCGCAAAAAAGTTTACGCTGTAATTGCTTTCCTCGATTGCCCGTTTTATCTTTTCTTCGTTTTGCGGTTTTACCTTGATACCGTTCAGATATTTCGATACTGTGGCAATGCTTAAGCCCGATATTCTCGACACGTCGTGCAATGTGCCCATTTTTTCTCCTCCGCGCTTTCTTAAACGTTTTATTTTTTATGCTAAAATAAATTCCCGTACGGGAAAAACTTGTCTTTGATTTAGTATAATATATCCAAAACGCTTTGTCAACGGCTTTTGAAAGAGTTTATATCGGGTTTGCCGAAGGATTGAAATTTCCGCCGTTCAAACGGGTTTTTCAGGCTTTCCAGACAAACTGTTCGGCCGGATACGCCTTTTCGTCGTCGCCCTTGGTATTGTATAGGCTGACGCTCTGTTCATAGCTCGTCAGTTTTTCCATATTGGCAGACGAATTGACGAGTCCGTATCTCACCTTCGTGGGGGCAACTATTCCCTCGGCGGAAACGGACACTTTATTTTTTCCGATAATTTCAGGAACGGCGGCGACGTACGCCTTATTGCCCTCTCCGATCTCAAACCCCGCCGCCCCGTAAAGGGACAGTCCCTTTCCCACATTGGAAAACGTGAGAATAACTTTATTTCCCGACACTTCGGCAGATTTGAGCACGGGCCCGCGCCATACCCCCTTTGCGCCGTAAAAAGCCTGCATAGTGGCATGCGCAAGGCGTTCTCCAACAGGTTTCTTATCGTAAGGGTGAATTCCGTTTGGATTCAGCGTATCCCCCGCGGCGACGTTTTCGGGCAGCAGTCCGCAGTCAAGATTGACGCTGTAAGTGACATATTCATTTTCGAGAGAGGCCTTTTTTTGCTGCTCCCGCCCCAAAAAATATTCCTCGGCGTCCGTATAGCGCGGCAGCTGTACGGTGGAAAACCACACGTTTGCTTTGCCGTACATTTCCCGCCATCCCTTGATGACTAAAGAATAATTATGGGCGTAATTCTCGCTTTGTCCCTCGCCCTGATACCATAAGATACCCCGAGGTACCGCGTTTCGTATGGGGTAGATCATACCGTTGAAATATTCCGAAACGAGGTCGCTTTCCTTCGCGCCCAATGCCTCGCCCGTCACCGACTGCGGCATCCAGGTATAGACGCTGGTACCGCCCATGCACGATTGCAGAACGCCGACGGGCACGTCGTAGCGGGCGTTGAGCTCTCGCGCGAAAAAGTAACCCACGGCGCTGAACTCTCGGACGGAAACGGGGTTCGCCTGCTTCCAGCCTCCCGACGACGAGGAAACCACCTCGTTCATCGGCTGAGAAGCTTTATTCGGCGCTACGGAAAAGAGACGGATATCGGCGTTTTCGGAAGTATTGATCTCCTCCGCGTACCTCAAGGTAGCCGTGGTCGCTCCGTAACACTGTCCCATCGTCCAGCCCATGTTGGACTGTCCCGCGCCTACAAACAGCTCGCCGAACGCCACGTTTTTCAGCGTATAACCAAGGCCCGACTGCGTAATTAAACGTATTTCGCTTGTTGAGACATAGTCTTGTGCGCCTATGTAAATTATAAATTCTCCGCCCTCGATGTGTCCGTAATACACGTTTTCGCCGTCATTTCGGATTACTTTCGCGGCAATATCGCCCTCCGCTTCCACCTTTCCCCAAAGCTTCACCGTCATATTTGCCTGCAACAGCATTCCGTCCCCCACGAGTAACGGCAGATCGAAACTTTCCTTGCTCTCCGTCGCTTCGGGAAGAACAAACCCTTCCGTCTCTACCTTGTCGGCGTCAAAATCGTCTTTAATGGAAATCGGCACAATTTCGTCCTCCTCAAACGCCTCTCCCTCCCCGGACTGCGCCTGCGGTTTCGCACATCCGCCGATCGCAACGATCAACGCCGCCGCGAGCACCGCACTTATCAGTTTTTTCATCTTTCCTATTATGCCTCCTATAGATGTATTCCGTAAACCCTCCCATAAAAAATTAAACGTTTAACTTTTGATGTATTAAATAAAGCTCTGAAATCGAGCCTTATTTTGTGAAGCTATTATAACACAACAAAAAATCGTTGTCAATACTTTTTCCAAAAATTTTATGTAAATTTTTTTATGCTTGTATTGCTTTTTAACAAGCACGCGTATCTCCGTCGTTTCGGGCACAGCCGATAAATCATTTTTGCATTGCTTTCCAAAACAATGGCGAGTCTATTCCCAAAGAGCAGTATTTAACCGCCAAAGCGGGAGCTCTTTGAAGGAATCCCCGCTTTGCGGTCGGTATTTTGATGCTTTAACGTTTCTTTTTTCTTTTGGCCTCAAAGAGCAAAGCGCACGTCGCAACAAGCGCGCCTATGGAAAGCGTTAACGCAGACGAAGTAAGCTCGCTTCCGCAGCCGTCCGTTTTTCCTGCTTCCGAAGACGTTTTTGAAGAGGTTTCCGGCGGTTTTTCTATTTCGGCCAGCAATTCCTGAATGCGCGTCTCGTCTATCCCTGCCCGTTCGTCCTCCTCCAGTAACTCGTAGGCAGCAGGCATCCGTTTCAAAAGGACAATCTCATCGTCGGTGAGGTCACTCCCGTTTTTTGCCAAAATCCTTTTCATCTCCGCGGGAGAGACGTACGCTTTCTCCAAAACGAGCTTTATCGGTTGAGAAAACAGCTGATAACGGCATATTCCGTCTGCGGACGCAAATTCCGCGGTAAAAATCGCATAAGCGAAATTTCCATGTTCCTCTAAAGTCACCGCGGCGGCGCGCGCCTTATCGGGCAATACGCTTCCCGAGAAGGAGACAAAATCCAATCCAAGCTCTCCGTAAAAATCCTTCACAACCGCATACCTGCCTTGATAGACAAGCTCTGCGGCGCAATCTTTCACCGAATCCGCCACATTGTTGGTGATGCCCGTCACACCTGAAGCGATCGCGCCCGATAATTCCCCATAGGTATTATACGTCCAATACCACGACATATATCCCCTGTCGCAGAGCATGCGCGCAAGTTTTCCGCCGAACGCATTTCCGTAGGAATTGCTACACGCCGTATTCAGGCTCCCCATGGTGTAAAGCCGCTCGGCAAAATTTGATACCGTTAACTCACCCAGACTCGCCGTAGGGATCTCGGGCAACTGCGCCCTCATTTGGGCCAGCTGCGCCTCATTAAAGGAAATAACGAAACATCTGCCCGCCATGCCGTATTGTTCAAGGCTTTTTTTCAGGGCGCCTACCGCATCGGCTGAAGCCGCTTTAATTTCTATTGCAAACATTAAATCGGTATCGGAAAAATATTGGAACACCTCGTCCAAAAGCGGTATCTTTACGCCTTCGCCGAGTACCTGCCCATAGATATTGCGTATAATTTTGTATTGCGCAAGCTCCGCGGCGGTCAATTCCGAAATCGCACCCGTGCCGTTCGTAGTGGTCTTTATGTCGGCGTCGTGCATCACTACGAGCCGCCCATCCCTGCTCAACTGAACGTCTAACTCTATATGCGTTGCGCCCGACTGATATGCAGCGTCAAACGCTTCGATTGAATTTTCGTATTCGGTAACGCAAAGCCCCCTGTGCGCCACATTATACGGGACGCGATTGAGCGCCGTTCCGTTTTCCGCAAGCGCTGAAAAACATTCATAAGCCTGCTTCGGGGCCTGAGTCACGAGGCCGTAAGCTCCGCTGATCACGGCCCGCGCGATTTCCAGCTCCGAGCCGCCGCGCACGTCTGTCCAGACCGTCTTTAACCGTCCCTGAATATATCGCACCGCCTCGGTTGTAGCGTCCTCCTTTCGCAGAAGCGCGACGTTTGCGCCCGCCTTATTGGTTTCGGCGACGACCTCTTCCCATCGCGCGGAAGTGACCGTTTCCGCCGTCCAATCGTATATAGCGCGGATTTTCGAATTACGGGTCCGGAAATAGGAAAGCACTTCCGCCGACTTCGAAACGATTTCCAGATCCAGCAGGTTTAATCGGTAATCAAAATAATCCGCGACCGCTTCCGCAGTAGCCATATCTTCCACACAGACCGCGGGGATGACTTTTCCCGAGAGATATGCCTCATAGATATCTGCAAACGTCACGCCCAATTTTTTCCCTTCGCCGCCCAGGATATTCATTTCGCCGTCCACGCGCAATATAGCCGTGGAGGCACGGACGCTCTTTTTGAGATCGACCAGATCCGTGGCCTTATCGATATAGGCAACGACCGTGGGCGGAGCGACCAAACCCGTTTCCGCCTGATAACAGTCGGCCAGCGTTTCGTCAACGGGCGCCTTTTCGGGCAGAATTTCCGCCCGCGTTCCCGTGAACGACATTTCCTTTATCTCAATCTCGCAGTTATTGACGATCAGTCCAAATCCGCCATACTTTCTTTCGTCACCGAGATAACGCGTATAATCAGCTGTATCGTATTCCACGATCTTCGTTTCGTCGATAAAGTGGGTCACTTTCGTGCCGTCCGCGATGATCTTGAGGGTATGAAATTCCCCGTCGATCGGTTGAATCCCTATGTTTTCCTTTACGAGAGCATCGCGGAAAGACGGCGTGGCCGTCACGGTGGACTGCGCCGACATTCCTTTTGCACGGTAATTCATCATAAAGCCCGAAAGCATTTCGTTTTCGTCGTATTTCGTATGATACATCAACCCGATCCATCGCCCTGTATCCACATACGAAACCACGCGGTAGGTAAAAGACAATTCAAAATCGGATACCGTATTATACTTCTCTGCAACCTTATACGCGCCGCCGTAATAATTCGCCGCGGCGGCGCCGCTGTTGGCATGCTTTATCGTAATTCCGTTTTCGGAAGCGTTTAGGGTCGTGTGCGTCGGATCTCCCTTTGCATAGGCCGACCAATCGTCAGGCTTTCCCGCGGACAGATCGGCGGTGTATCGAACGGCGCCGCCGTCCGTCTGTTCCGCCGCCGCGAAAGGGGACGGAAAATATCGTCCGCCGTAAAACGCCGTAACCGCCGCCAAAATGATTAAAAGTAGTTTTTTCATTTCTCGTTCCTCCCTCGAGCTATGCCGCAGGCGGCGCTTCCGAAATCAAATTTATCCCGACAATATTAATGTCTCCCGTAGATTTTATGCCGAAATCAATAAAAAATCGGATATCGAAGCTGCCGCTCGTCACGGTTGCGAGCTCTACGGCAAATTGCTTTGTTTCTCCTGCCCCAATAGCCGTATGAGCCATCAGACAGTTGGAATATCCGCCCGTATATAACCCCAGTTTCATGCTCTCCGTTCCGTTATTCGTCACTGTGAACACGAGATATTTATTTTGTGTATTCCACCCGTCCACATTTACGTAAACGTAATCGGAGCGAGTTTCCGCCCATTTCACATTGTAGCCGCTATCCACTTCCGTCACCGTGTAACCTTTCGTTGCGATCATTTTACCGATCGACTGCGGGAGCTCTGGCAGTTCTTCTAAAAATTCGATTTTCATATTCAAATCGCCCGCCGTCGTAAGCCCGCCGTCAAAATAGAAGGTCAGTACAAAAGCGCTTTCCGTCCCCGCAGGTACGGCAATGTACCATATATCCGTCCCCGTCTTTATCGCAGTATGGCCTTTCCACGCGACGTCGTTTACATACAAGCCTACTTTCGAAGCCACCGCGCTGGTGAACGTGAGCTTGACGTATTTATAATTGTCCGTATAATTGATGACCGAAGCGGTCGCTTTCGCCCAAATACTTCGATCCTCTCCCCATATCACATGGAAGCCGTCGGCAACATTTCCGTTGATGGTATAGCCCTCGTTGTTGATGTCCGTCAATTCACCGACCGTCAGCTCCGTAGGCTGTGGTTCTTCCTTTTCCTCAAAAAATTCCATACTCCGAACGATCACGCCGCCCGACGACTGCATTCCGCCGTTGAAATACAGATTGAGCGTAAAGTTCAAATCCATATTTTCGGGCATGAAAATCCAAAATACGTTTTCCCCCGCGGTTAAAGCCGTATGTCCCAGCAGCGCCGTGCCGCCGTAATAAACCCCGAATTTAACGTTGTCCTCGGTAAAGACAACCACTTTCAAATAGGTGTAACCGGGGTTGTAATAGCTGACGTCCACTTGCGCATAATCCCACTGAGGGCGGGTTTCGTCCCAGGAAACGTTTGTTCCCTCCTGCGTTTTGTCAATGAGGTAGCTGGTATTGGTTTCAAAATTGCGGATATCGCCGATTGTCGTCTCCACGCCGACGGGTTCGCTCACAAAGCCCGTCTCCGTCACAATTGCGCTTCCCGCGCGTTTTTGTCCGTAATCCCAAAAGAAATTGATTTCAAAGTCCGCCGCGTTGGGTTTCGCCTCGACGACGATATTTTTCGTCTCTCCTGCGGCGATCTCGGTATGGTCGTACCAGCAGACATTCCAGCCGATATACAACGCCAGGGTGAAAGGCGCGTTTCCGTCGTTTTTCACCGTTACGGTGAAATATTTACTTTCAGACGTCCAATTTTTGACGGGCAGAACGGTATAAAAGCCTTCCCTGTCCGCCGTCCAGGAAACATGCGTTTCTTCCCCTGTCCTTTCCACCGTATAGCCGGGCGTCGGCTGCATATTTTTTATCTTCAGCGTCTTTTCCAAAGCAGAAAATTCGATAGAAGTAAATTCCACTGTCCTTATGCCTTCAAACGAAGTCACATTTATACTATCAAAAAAGAAATTCAGCGTATTCAGCCTGCCCACCTCGGAAAGATCGGCCACCAGCGTATATTCGCCCGTCTTTTCGTCATAATCGAGGTCGGAAATCAAATTGTCCTCCACCTGCAGGATTACCTTGTTGGAATTGATGGAAAGCCCAAACCGCTCCGCGCCGCCGCCTGCGCCCGAAAGCTTGAACTTCGCCACCAGCGCGTTATACGCGGGCGTCCAATATTTCACCTTTACGGACAGGAAATCCCAGCCCACGTCTTTATCGTAGGACGCCTTTACTTTGCCGCCGAGCGCGCCGCCCGACAGAGTGAATTTACTCGTTGCGCTCCAGGAATCGGAAGCGTAAGGCGTATAAAGGAAATTTGCCGCCAGCAGCTCGAAAGCTCTCTCCGTTTCGTCTGAGGTGACCCCCGACTGCGAATCCACATAAAATCTCAATTCGTTTAAGGCCGAGGCGCCTCTGATATCCACGACGATTTTTTGTATCCGTTTCGGATCGATATTTTCCAGCTTTACCGCGTTTCCCGACTCGTCGAGTCCAAAAAGCACGTTTTCTCCATCCGTCACCGTCAGCTTTTCGCAGCCGTCCGCAGCCCATTCCAGCGAGATCCGCCCGTAGGCTCCGACAAAACGATTTATTTTCGCGGAGATATAACCGCCCGAAAGGAGCTCCGCAGTCTTATATTCCGCTTTGAATACCTTATCGTAGCCCGCTGCGCTCCCGTCCGTAAGGGTATAGCCCGAGGAACCTGAAATCTCTCCGATCTTCGGCGAATTGTCCACATCGTTTCGCGGGTCTTCGTCGCTTAAAAAGGTGATCGCGTCGATTGTCAGGCGCCCAGCCTTGTCCGAGGGCGCCTGCGAAGGATTGCTGTCGAGATAAACTAAAAGTCTCGCCACCTGCATATCCGCCACCACGTCTTTTCCCTCGACGTAATTTTTATCGATCACTTTATAATCGTTGAGATGGGTCACCAAACTCATCTCGCCGTCCATCAGACTCTCCGAAAGCACGCCGACAGGCGGAATTCCTTCCCCGTCGTAAGCCTCCATATATACGGCGGCAACGGCTATTTTTTCCGCGCCGTCTATGCCCGAAAAATCAAAGCGAATATTGGGATATTCGGCGGTATAATTGTAGATGTCGAAATAAATGAAATGATAATCCGAAAGGTTTTTACCTTCAGCCGGATAGACGATCTCCGCACCCGTGAGCTTTCCTTCCGTCTTGATTTCGGAGACGGAATAGGCCTCCGTCGTCGTCCCCACCCTTCCGATATAGGGCGTGGAAAGAATATCGATATCCGGCAGAACGGGCTGTTCCGGCATGGGCACTCCGTCGGGGAAAGGGATCACCTCTTCCCCCTCCGGCACACTGATTTCGGTTTTTTCGGAACTTCCATTATCGGAAGATCCGCTCACGTCGATCGGCGAGCATGCGGCGCACAGCGCGACGCTGAAAGCCAGCGCGTGCAATAAGCAAATGGATAATATCTTCTTTTTCATGTGGTTTCCCTCCAATCATTTTCTATTCTTTGACGCTTCCCAATAAAATCCCCTTGACAAAATATTTCTGTGCCAGAGGATATACGCACAGGACGGGAAGCATGGCGATAAAGATCTGAGCGGCGCGCAGCGTCATATCGTTGCTTTGCGCCAAAAGTTCAAGTTCCTCCGCGGTCATTTTGTCTTTGTTCAACTGAAAATTTTTCATTTCTTCCATCATGTGATAAATATAGGTTTGCAAAGGCCAATTTTCCTTGCTCATGTATAAATAGCCGTCGAACCAGGCATTCCAATGCCCCACCACGCAAAACAGCGCCACCGTCGCCACCACGGGCAGAGAAACGGGGAGCACGATCTTAAAAAGCATACGGAAATGCCCCGCGCCCTCCAACGACGCCGCCTCCATCATTTCCTTCGGCACCTGACGGAAAAAATTGATAAACAGGATCATGTTCCAGCAGTTCATGGCACCGGGCAAAATCAACGCCCAAAGCTTGTTATAAAGCCCCAGCTTTGAAATGACGATAAACGAGGGCACCAGCCCGCCGTTAAAAAACATCGACAAAATGACGATCGCCAGATAAAAACGCCTTCCGGCAAGCTGTTTTTTGGCAAACGCCAACGGATAGGACATCAGCGCGGTGACGGCCAGAGAAATCGTAGTTCCTAAAAAAACCCTCACCAGCGAAAACAGAAAAGCGCGGAAAAAATCGACTTTTTGCAGCAGATAGCGATAGGCATTCCAGGTAAATCCCACGGGAAACACCCACACTTTTCCCGCTACCACCGCACTTTTCGAGCTGAAGCTGATTGCCAAAAGATTGAGAAAAGGCAGCAGGCACAACGTGCTGAGCAGCAGCAAAAATGTTATGTTGCATACATTGAACACTACCCTGGGTGTCCCATCTTTGATTTTACAGCTATTTTTAGTCGCAATCATTTCAAAACACCTTATAATTGAGCTTCTTCGCGGCGATAAGGTAGCCGACGCCGAAAAATGCGCAGCTGATGACCGATTTGAACAGCCCGATGGCCGTACCCAGCGAATATTGATAAGTACTCGCATTGATGAGCCCTACGCGGTAGGCCATTGTATCGATGATATCGCCCGTCTCATAAACCATTTCATTGTAAAGGCTGACTACCTGATCGAACCCCGCACTCATGATATTGCCGAGATTGAGCACGCTCATCAGGATAACGGTGGGTGCGATACAGGGCAGAGTGACGTGTAAGCACTGTTTGATTCTGCCTGCGCCGTCTATTTTGGCCGCCTCGTACAGACCAACATCCACGCAAGTGATCGCGGCGAGAAAATAGATGGCCTGATAGCCGAGGCTCTTCCAGCATTCAGAGACAAACAAAACGGTGCGAAACCAGCGGTTGCTGGCCAGAAAGGAGATCGGCTCTATCCCGAAAAGGCCTAAAAAGGCGTTGATAGGGCCGTCCACACTGAGCAGATCGATGATCATGGTAGCCATAATCGCCCAGGATAGGAAATAGGGAATAAACACGATCGTCTGCACGGCCTTTTTCAGGCGGAGATTGGAAATCTCATTTAAGAGCAGGGCCAGCGCGACGCCGAAAACGATTAAAAGTACAATCTTGACAAAGCTGATATAGATAGTGTTCCATACCACGTTGAGGAAATCGGGACGGGAAAAAATCTGTTCGAAGAAGCCGAACCCCACGAAAGCCCCGTGAAACAGCGCGTAAAAATAACCGTGATCGTAAACGGGCTGATATTTGGAAAACGCCATCCAAAGCCCTATGACGGGAAAGACGGAAAATACGATCAAAAGCGCCGTTCCCGGAAGCATCATCAATTGTAACGGTATCTGATTTTTGAGCTTTTCGTTTTTCACGCGCCTTACCCCTTATACCACTCGCGCACCTGTTTCAAAACCGCATCTCCGCCGTTTTTATTATAATCCGCGACAAAGTCGTCCCACTTTGAAATGCTTGCCCGCCCGCTGATTACTTCCAGAAAATATTTTTTCATCGCCGTATTGAGATATTCCCCGTAATTTTGCTGAGCGGGCGTCTTGATACCGTAAAACTCGCTGTATTTTACCGGCTTTTGCCCCTTCGAAAGCTCGGTGACGTAAGCATAGCCGCCCGTCGCGCTGATTGCCTGTTCGTAAATGCCGAAGCCCTTCTTTTCCGTTCGGTTCATTTCGGACGCCTTCTTTCCGCCCTTAATCGCCTGCATATACGGATAACCGTATCGAAATCCGTTGTCCCGCTCACGCACCTTCAGCCGCGAAAATATCCCTCCGTAAACGGGGTCGGCGAGTATTTCTTCATAATATCCCTTCCAGTCGAAATCCTTTTTTTCCATTTCAGTATATTTCCGATCGGAAATCCTAAGCCCTGCGCCGTAAAGCTCGTCAAACACACCGAGAACGCGCTCGTACGACTGCATGGAATAAGGCGTGTACCAGATTTTCGCAGGCACCCAGCTGTAAAAGAAGCCGCCCGAGGGCTTGGACAAGGTCCCGTATTTTTCAAAGGCGTCATCGCTGTAAAACATATCGTAAAACAAGTTGGACAGCTTCGCCAGCGCGTCGGGGTACGCGAAGCTTCTCGAAACGCAATTATAATCTTGTATGGAAACCCTGTTCACGACGGGAACGCTCGACGCTCCGTCCCGCGGAGGGAGCTCTACAGCCACCCATTCCGCGGTGGGCGTAGCCTCGTTGGAAACGGATTCCTGAAGGGGATAAGAGGCCGCGTGCCACATACCCGACACAATCCCCACCTTTCCCGCAATGATATCGTTGCTCACCTTCGAGTCGGTATAATTATAAAATTCCTTTGCCAGCAGGCCTGCGGAATAAAGCTTATTCAGCTCCGCCAGGGCGGCTTTCATAGCCTCGTCGGTATTGGCGCATATCAGGTCCCCGTTCTTTTCAAAAAAGGCGTCGGGTTGGGTGCCGAAGAGATTAAACAGCCCCTGCGCCGTACTGTTTCCCGTCGTAGCGATTTCCTTGGTAATCCCGATGGGAATGATGTCCTTTGCTTTAAGTCCCGCCAAAGCCGACAGCTTTTCCGCATTGTCCCTAAACGCTTCCGCCGCGGCGATCAATTCCTCGTAGGTTGATGGCACCTCCTTGCCGCAAAGCTCCAGCCAGTCCTTCCGGATATAGAGTTTCTGCGCAATTTCGTAAGGATTATCGACGTTGGGAAAAGCGTACAGGCCACCCTTTTCCATACAGCTTTCCAGTCCCGCATAATAAGTATCGCTGAGATACATTTCGCGCAGATCGTCGTTAAGATAGTAAAAGGAGTCACCCAGGTCTGCGATGAGCCCCGTACGCTTGAGCGTGTCGAAAGTGGTGGCATTGCTGGTGCGGAAGATATCGGGCAGCTCTCCCGCGGCGATCAGATTGTTCAGCCGTTCTTCATATCTCTCGCCGCTGACCGTCGAAACATATTGCAGCTTAATATTGAGATATTTCAAGGCCGCATCGTTAAACGCATTGTTCGCGGGGCCCGAGTCCCTGCCGTTATACGTCGGAGGCACCTCTCCCACCGCCGTATAATCGGTACCCAGTACGCGTACGGTAACCACTTGGTCGTACTTTTCGAGAGGTAAGTAGTCCTTATTGACATCCTTTTCGGGCAGAACCCCGGGATCTATCCTGACGTAATCGTCCTCTACGCTTTCCACAGTACAGGCGGAAGCAAATCCGAGCGTCGCCGCGCTTAAAAGCGCCAGCAGAATACCGATCGTTTTTTGAACTGTTTTCTTCATCGTTTAACCTCAAAAAATCTTTTTTCTTCGGGATCAGTACAACGCAATCTCGCCGATCCACATCAGGTTGCGCCTTGCCACCGAGCCGTATCCAGCCTCCTGAAAGAGTCGGATTTTCGTCACGCCGCTGCAACCCGAAAGGGCTATTTCTGTGGAAACGACGCCGTTTTCGATCTCCTTCGCCTCGCCTATCGTCACCCATTCCTCGCCTATATACGCCTGTACGCTGACGGCGCGGGAGGAATAGACGTTACCGTTGTCGTAAGCCCAATATACCGTCATTTTTGTAAGATCGTGCGCTTTGGGAAGCTCCACTTCGACGTAATGCGCGCTTTCCGTTTCTGCGCTTGCCCAATTTGCAAACTGCCAGCCAAGCAGATCGAAGTTTTCGGCGTTGCTGATATACCCGTCGGTCAGCGCGGATTTCCCGTAGCCCGTAAACACGGAATCTACCGTGATCTTCGCGCCGTTACCCTCATAGGCAAGGTTTGCCGCGCTCGTATCGCCGTTCTTCTCCAAAAGGTCCTCGTTATCCCGCACCGAAAGAGCCTTGATTCCCCTTTCGCTTTCGGGCCGCAGGCGGTAATCGGTAATTGCGCCGCCGATTTCGCGCCCCTCCATGGTGAGGTAGGGAATGAAATCGTATTCCCAATCGGTATCGTATATCCACTGCTTATCGCTGTCGAAACCGTCCCGAGGATAATATTCCAAAGCGAACACGGGGAAATATTTCACCTGCCGGCAGGCGTTGACGATGGATACGCCGTAAAAGCGATTATAATTGAACTGTACCGACTTTGTGTCCAATACGTCGTACTTAAACACCTTTAGATTGTAGTAGGTGCTAAACAGCTCAAACATGACGCCGTCGAGGACGGGATACAGGGTAGGAACGACGGTAAAGCCTCTGTTGAGCACCATTTTAATATCGGGAAAAGCCTCCCGTATTTCCTTTATAAGCCCGCACATGGAATTAAAGGTTTCGGGGAATCTGTCCACCGAATCGACGGTATCCATAAAAATGCCGTCCACGCCCGTTTCGACCAGCCGACGAACCTCGTTGAGCACGATTGTCCGCCAGGCGGGATGGCCGGGATCGACGTAATAGGAGCCCCAGTCCCCATTGGCAATGGGCATATCGCTTTCATCGTAGAGATAATAGGAGGCGTAGCCGCCCGGGCCAAGTCCGTCCCCCACGTTCAGCGAGTAATCTTCCCCCAGCGAGATATAAGCGATCGTCCATACCCCCGCGTCGCTGAATTTTTGCATATCCTCCGCACTCATTACGTTTCGGCCGATAATCGCCACGTCGTAATCGAGCATCTCTTCCTGAAACGCTCCATAGTTGCAGAAATACGAGCTTACCTTGTTCCACTCGCGCTTGACGCCGTTGCGAGGGGAATAATCGGCTTCCTGCCGGAAGGGAGAAGTTGCCACGCCCGACGAAAGAGAGTCGGAGGAAGTGCCCTGCGGACTGCATGCGAACAGAGAGAACGCCGTAACGCCGCATAAAAGCAAGGACAGCCATTTTTTTGTCAGTTTCATCTTTTCACCCCACAATTATTGATTTTTTCAAACTCTTCCAGATCTATATTTTTTCCGCCCTCCACGCGGGAATCCTCCGCGGCAAAGGCCATGATATGGCTCTGCATCGAGCGGATAATCGAGGAACTCATATCCCCGCCCTCGTCCAGCGTACGGAAAAAGTCGGCCAGCATAGCGTTGTCGCCGCCGCCGTGTCCGGAAAGGTCGGTGGCGATCTTTTTGATATCGTAATAGACGGGCGCCTCCCCGAAACGGGTATAGCGAATGATATTCGTGTCCTGATTGCCCTCGATTTCCCCCGCAGTCCCCATGATGCGAATGGTGCGGTAGCTGTTTTGAGAAAAGGCGGACATCGTCAACGTGGCCGTGACGTCGTCCTCATAACGGATATTCACGGTCTGATGATCGACGACATTGTTGTCGCAGCAAAATACGCATCTGCCGTACGGCCCCAGCTTAAGCGCGTCCTCTAGATTGTCGAACGTAGGCGGCTGCGCGACTACATAGCACAGCCACTCGTATCTTTCCAGCGAATCTCCGCTAAGATAAATCCTTTTTGCGCTATATACACATTCGTCGCGATATTTGCAGTCCAGACACCGTTCCGCGGCATCCGGGGGCATATTCTTCCGCACGAAAAATTTCGTACTGCCGTACGAATTTAAGCTGACGCACCGTTTCCCCGTAAGAAAATTCAGAATATCGAGATCATGACAGCATTTGGCCAAAATCATAGGGCTCGATTGATCGGAATTGCGCCAATTTCCCCGAACAAAGGAATGTGCCTGATGCCAATATCCCACATTTTCCACGGCATCGACATTTACGATGTCCCCTACCCTTCCCCCTTCGATCAGCTCCTTAATCGTCCGATAAAAGGTCGTATAACGGAGGACGTGACATACGATTACCCGCTTATTGCATTCCAGGGATTTATTCATGATGCCGAAACAGTCCTTCAGCGTCGTTGCAATAGGCTTTTCAAGCAAGAGATCATATCCCTTTTCCAGCGCCGCCGTCGCATGCGCGAGATGCTGGGCATCCTGTGTGGCGATAAAGGCCACGTCCGCCAGGCGGGGCAGCGAAAACATTTCCTCCGCGCTCCGATAGCAGTTTTCTTCGGGCACGCCGAGCACGCGCCGCGCCTCCTTCAGTTTTTCCTCGTCGGGATCGGCCAGCGCCGTCACCTTCATTCGCTCGGGATGAAGGAGCTGGTATTTGCCGTACATATGAAATCCCCTGGGGCCTAACCCAGCAATAGCAACCGTTATAATCTTCATTTCGACCTCTTTCTCTTTATCTTGTCGTCTCTATTATAGGTCATTTCGAAATTTCGGTCTATACACAATTATTTATTTTTAAGCACAATAATCCAAACTTGTATTATTGTTCTTGTATTTACAGGCAGCAATTGACAAAATAAAGGCAGCAGAGTATAATAAGAGCATGAAACTTATCTACGACAAGCAAAAATTATATGAAATTCTCAAGGAATTCCATTCCATCACCAATATCCGCATTTCCTTTCTCGAAGATCACGAATCGCCAGTAATCGGCGTTCCCTGGGATAACAGCGGCTTGTGTATGCTGAAGCAGAAAGAGGACCCCGCCTTTTACCAGCGATGTAAAACGTGCGATCGGGAAGCCTCCCGCCTCGCCGCCACCGGAAACGACGTGTATATTTACGAATGTCATTACTGTCTGACGGAGGCGATTCAGCCGGTCAAAGTGAACGGCAGGCCGCTGGGCTATTTCCTTTTGGGACAGATCCTTACCGATAGGGAAAAGTTTATTCGGCAGAATCGCCCTAACGAAAAGGAGCTCGCCCTTTTAGACGAGCTTGCATTCTGTTCCCCCGATACGCTGCGCAGCTATGCAAAAATTTTGTCCTGGCTGGCGCAATATACCGTATTGAATAACGACATACGACTTTGCCATAAAGAAAGTTTCGAGACGATCAACGCCTATATCCGCGAACATTATGCCGAGGCGCTTACGGTAGATTTCCTATGTTCGCAGTTTCATTACAGCCGTTCGGCATTGTTTGCTTTATTCAAAGAAGAATGTCGGCAGGGAATTATGGAATATATCAATTCCGTACGGCTGGAAAAGAGCAAGGAATTGTTAAACGAATGGAAGATCGTGGAAGTTTCGCGCATGGTGGGGATCTCCGACAGCAACTATTTTTCGAGGATTTTCAAAAAGAAATATGGGATCTCCCCCGAGCATTATAAGCAAAAATTTTTGGTAAAAGAAGCGCCGTAAAGAGGCAATCCTCCCGAAAAAACAAACATTTTTATAACAAAAAAATCCCTCGCCAAAACGCGGGGGATTTTTTGCTTTTTGAGACAGCTCGAAAACATTCGCTCTCAAAATTCAAGCAAAACTCTCTTCAAATAGGTTCAGCAGTCCATAGCGAGTCTTTCCCCGTCCGGATAGGAAAAGGTCACTTTTACGCCGTACTTTTTGGGAAAAGTAAAATTTTTATCGAACACGGGCGCGCCGTTTTCAACTGTTTCGTAACCCGTGAGACAGCGGAGCAGAAGCACCGCCGCCACGGAGGCAAAGCCGTGATTGCAGCTTGCGCTCGGGGAATCGTTTTCCCACAGCGTACCCGTCTTTTCCGCCATATCCGAAAAATAATCGAGACTTTCACGGATTACGCGCTCCCGCTCTCCTATGCCGCAGAGCCAAAAAAAGCGCAGATAATTTCCGATAAACATATTGCTGCGCCCCACTTCGGGATAGGCGTCCGCGCGCAGGGGGCCGAATTCCTCCATCATTTTCTGCCGAAATTCCACGTCCGTCTCCATTCCCGCAAACAGCGCGTAATATTGACAGGTTTCGCTTACGTGATCCGCGCATCTGACCAGCTCGCCCTCCTGCCGCAAGGCGTTGTCCGCAAAAAATTTTCCGTCGTAGGAGAGCCGAAGTATCTGCCCGCGCACCCGTCTTGCCTGCTCGCTCAGCTCAGGATCGCCGTAAAGCTTATCCACAGTCTCCAGCATCAGCGCATAGAGCATATTGGACGGGAAGTTGACGCCCGATACGTACGCGGCGTCGTTTGAAACGCTCCACTCCAGAAATATCCAGCCGCGCAGGTTTTCCAAAAGGCCGTATTCGTTGAGAAAGGGCGTAAAGAAATCGACGACGCCGTAAACCTTTTCCTTTGCCCGATCCACGATTTCGCGGTCGGACGTACGCAGGAAATAGTCGTACAGCTCGAGAACAAACCACATCGCCCAATTGGGAATATAGGCGTGGTCGTGATGCTGGGCGGGGAAACAGTCGGGAAGCATCCCCTTTTCGATCTCGGGCACGTCCGCAAGAATATAGTTTTCGAGGAAACGCTTTTCGATCTCGTTGCGCCCCGTAAACAGCCGCTCCGCCTGCGCGGAAAAATACGAATCGCAGAGCCAGCCCGCACGCTCCCGACCGGGACAATCGGTAAAGATATCCACCGCGTTTTGACGGAACGTAGCTGCCGCCGCCTCGAAAACCGCTTTCACCCGCGCGTCTCCCTCCACGGAAATACAGTCGGCGCTCCCGTTTTCCAGCGTGACCAGCGACGGAACGATTTTAGCCTTTCCGGGGGAAAGAATCTTCAGATATTTGAATGCGTACGGCTCCGCGCTCATCACCTCGTGCCGTCCCGCGGGCAGCGTCCAGAAGATGAAATCGTTGTTGGCGGAACGGCGGAAAATCCATTTTCCGTCGGGCAGGATCTCGTCGAATACCGCAAAAATTTTCACTTCGGCGTCCGTCTCCACAACCAGCCTCAAAAAGCCCGACCGTTCGGAGGGCAGTTCGTAATCCGCCGCAAGATATCCCGTTTCGGTCTCCCCGATCAGATCCCTTTGTATGTCGAAAGCGCCCTCGGGGGTTCGATACAGCGGATTGTCCTTCCACCATACCTCGCGCACCTCGTCAAACCCGCCGAAACTCGTTTCGCCGAGAAAGCGGAACCCCGCCTCGGCATAATCCGCCTTGTCGCCGTTCCCTTCCAGCAGGATCGGCGCTTCGACGGAATAGACGGGAAGCGTCTCCCTCGCGGGACGACGGAGATCGTAAACCTCGAGAAACCCGCGCTGAAAGCTGTATCGGGGAACGTCCCGACGGCGGTCGGAAACGCTTTCGCAGACGAAATCGGACGTTTCCGCAATCGTCCTTCCGCCGCGCGTCACCTCCGCGCCGAAATAGGGAAGCTGTTGGTCGCAGGCATAGCATGCGACGTTGTACGCCGTCACCTTCACGACGAGCTCGCGGACGCCCGAAAGAGAAAGCCGCCGCAAGCGCGCATATCCCGCGGCCGTGCGCTCGGGGCCGTAGGAAATAAATTTCCCGTCCGCCCAGACGCGGTAAAAATCCGCCGCGCAAAGCGTAAGCCCGTCGAAAGGCTCCTCCGAGCGGTAAGTAAAGGTCAATTCCCGATTTGCTTCGGCGCGGACGCCGCCCCATACAAATTGCATAAATCCCCACTCCTTAAAGTATTCTATTTATTATAACACCAAACGCGCCCCGCGAAACACGGGGCGCGTTTTTTTATCTTAACCGGGCCTGCGCTTCAGAAGAAGCGCCGCGCCGCAGACGACGGCCGCCGCCAGCATACCGCCTACGGCGATACTGCTTCCGCACCCGCCGCTTTCGGAAGTCGAAGAAGAACCCTCCGAAGACGATCCTTCCGCCGTCTTGGTGCCGTTTTTAAGCCCCGCGTTGAAGTCTGCCACGGCCTTTTCGAGCGCCGCCTTTGCCGCGTCGATTTCCGCTTGCGCAGCGTCTTCTTTCGCCGCGGCCGTTTTCGCGGTATCGACGGCCGCAGTCAAAGCGTCCATCGCCTGCTGCGTCGTCCATTTTTTATCGGGTTCGACGTCTTTCCCGTCCGCGCTGACCACCGCGCTTTTTTTCGCGTTCTCCGCCGCGTCTATGGCGGCTTCGAGAGCCGTCTTATCCGCGGGGACTTCCGCCTTCGTGCCGTCCTTTACTTCCGCATTGAAAGCCGTCACGGCGGCGTCCAAAGCCGTCCTTGCCGCGGCCAGCGCGTCTTTATCCGCAGCCGCGTCCGCATACACCCCTTCGGCCGCTTCGATCGCCGCATTGAGAGCGTCGAGGCCGGCTTTCGTCGTCCACTTTTGAGAGACGTCTATCTCCGAGCCGTCCACGCTGACCGCGACGTTTTGTTTCGCGGCTTTCGCCGCGTCGATAGCCGCTTTCAAGGCGCTCGTATCCGCCAGCGTCACCGTAACCTTCTGCGTCTCGGGATTGAGAGAAACCGTGCGGCCCGAATATCCCGCCGCCGTCACCGTCGCTTCCACGACGTCCGTCTGTCCCCCGAGGACGTAGGCCTTCGTTTCCTCGTCATAGACAAAATCTCCGTCCGCATCCGTAATGATCACCGCGTCCTCGATAACGCCGCCGTTATCGTCAAGCACCTCGATCACAGCCGAATAGGTATGGGTCGTGGTCATGGAAACACCCTGCGAGGCCGTATCGAACGTTACGCTCGCCGTGCGCACACCGTAATTTTCCATTTCAAACTTGATAAACTTAGCTTCCGCCGAATCCTCACGGATTCCCGAAACGGTATATACGCCCTCGGCATACGTCACCGCAAAGCCCTCGGCAGGCTGCGACGCCGTCGCCGAATCATATACCTTAAGATAATCTTCCGCACCCGCGATTGCCACGGTCCTTTTCCCTTCTCCCTCGCCGTAGGTGTAGGCAAGCGTCACCTGCGTCGAATACAGCCTTACGGCCGTGAGCTCTGCCGAAACGCTTGCGGAGGTAACCGTCGTTTTCGCGGGAGCATATCCCTCGGCCGAGAAACGCACGGTCTTGACGCCGTTCGTTTCATAAAGCCCCGAAATGACATAGACTTTGCTTTCCGCGTCGTAAATCACGGACGCGGTCTCTTTGTTTTCATCGGTATAGACGGAGAGCGCGTCTTGCATATTTTCGAGAAGAGCGCCCGTACCGCTCTTTAACGTAATGTTTAAGGAATATTCCTTATAAATGGAAACTTCTTTTTCCGCGCTTTCCTTATCGAGCGCAACCGTACCGTTTGCCCCGCCCTTTTCCGCCGTTACGGTCAAGCTCTTGTTTATGCCCTTGATCGTATAGGTTCCGTCGCCGTTATCGATCGTTTTGATATAGCCGGTAACGTCGGTTTCGCCGTCTTTTACCGTCAGCGAAGCGCCCGCGACCGCCGCGCCGTCCTTGTCTTTGACGGTGAGCGTCTTGTCGTACGTCGTCTCCGCCGAACCCAGCGTCACCCTTTCGTCCGCCGTTTTGCTTGCGTAATCGACGGCAAATTCGCTTTTCACGCCGCCCGCGGTTTCCAGCGTCAGTTTTGCGATCCGTCCGACGTCGTAAGAAATGTATTCCAGCCCCGTTTCGGTAAGATTTCCGCCGAGCAGGGAAACCTCCCGACCTTGAGCGTCGCAGGCCTTCATGGCCGCATACTTTTCGGCCGCGCCGTAAAGATCGGTGACGGCCGCCGTTACGCCGACGCGGGGCACGTAAAATTTCACGGCGTTGTCGCCCGCCCAGCCGCTTACGCCGAAATTCGTCTTTCCTTCGGCGTTCCTCCATTCCGCATCGGGAAACGCCACGGCGAGCGGGTTGAAGGATTTTCCGATATGCTCGGCATACGGCGTCCCTGCAAGCTGCGAATGGCCCTTAAAGGGAACGAGCACGTCGTTGAGATAAATTCCCCATTCCCCGCCGACTTTTTTCAGCGAAAATTTCATATTCGTCCAATCGGAAGAGCCGGGCGCCGCGGGATCGATCTTGGGAAAGGAGCCGTCGTTGGGATCGGAGGTGGTCGTCAGCTGAAGCCAGCCGTTGCCCTGATAATTCATATACACTTCGGGACAGAGCCGATTGCCGTCCGCGTTGGTAAAAAATACGCAGAAGCCGTTTGCGGGAATCGCGGTGGGCCAGCCCACGCCGTTTGTGGGCAGAAAGAATATCCCGAAGTTGCCGCCGTTGCCCTGTACGCCGAGCCGCAAATCAATCCCGTCCTCGTCCGTCACCGTCACGAGGCCGCCGTTATCGAAAGCGTTCCACTGCTGGTTTTGCGTGGCGGACTGCGTAAACTCGTACGTCCCCGTGGCGAAGGAATCGGAGGCAAAACGGATTTCCGTGTCCGTCAGGGCCGCCGTCGCCGTCTTGCCGTATCCGTTTTCCAATTTTACCGATACGGGCGTAAACGCCTGCGCCGTCGTAAATTCGTATCCCGTCTCCGTCACCTTGTTCGCGGATACGGGATAGGCGTTCCCCTGCGCGTCGTACGCTTCGACGACTTTCGCGTTTGTGCCGTTGACGAATGAAACGCCCTTTACCGTGGTTTTCGTTTCGAAAATTTCAAGATTTCGGGCGTCGGTAAACACATTCGCCCCGAAATAGGTGCAGCCGTCCGCCGTCATGACGTCGTCGTCGGAAAAATCGTATGTATAACCGTTATACGTAAGCCCCGAGGACAGATCGTTCCAAAGCGTCTTTTCGCCGCCGTCGGGCGTGTAATAAAGCTTGTAATGCGTGCTTTCTTCCACAGTTTCGCGCGCCAGCGTAAACGTCACCTTTGCCTTGTCGGGAAACAGCTGCGTCGTGCCCGCCGCCTGCGTAAGCTGTTTCCAGCCCACGTTGTTGTAAAGCTCCAGCTCGCCCGTAGCGTATCCGATCAGGCTGATCCCCTTATTCTTCCCCGCGCCGTTTGCGTCGGGAATCGTTCCCTCGCCCTGATAAAACCCGAACAGCACCAGCTTCTCGGGCGCCGCCGCGGCCGTTTTTAAAGTGACGCTCGCTTCGTTGCCGACAAATTTCAGTTTTTTGCTGAAATTTTGTCCCGCCTCATAAGCCGAAACTACCGTAGCCGTCTCCACCGTGGTCTCTGCGTCCGCAAAGGTCGTCGGCAGTACAATCCCCGCCCCCGCCGTCACAGTCGCTGCAAGGGCGAGCGCGGCCGACCATTTTACAAATTTTCCGTTCATATTTTCCTCCTGCTGAATTTATATTTTCCGCACTAAAAATGCGGATCAGTTCTTTCTTTCGTTTCCGCGGCGTTTCTTTCCGCAGAGAATAACCGCTCCGACGGCGGCGAGGATCCCCGTTCCCGCGCCGACGACGCTGTTGCAGCCGCCCGAAAGCTCGGGCGCGGCGGGCTCGGCAAGCACATAGGTCAGCTCGGGGTTTTCTTCATCCACCCTGCCCGCTTCCACGCCGTTGACCAACACCGCGTAAGCCTTCGTCAGCCTTGACGCTTCGTACGTTTCGCCGTTGAGATATGTCTTTTTGGTTTCGCCGTCGGCGCGGAGGGTAACCAGCGCGTCCGTCACGGAGCTTCCGTCGGCGTTTTTCACCGCGATCCGCGCTCGGAACAGCTTTCCCGTAACGTTGATCGTAACTTCCCTCTCGTCGGAGCCGATCTCTGAACGGTCCGCCGCGGAAAATCCTTCCACGGATACGAGCTTAAACGTCGTCGCCCCGTAGGAAAGAAGCTCAAGCTTGCCCTGCGCGTCCGTCGTAAACACGCCGAACCCGAAATCGACCGCCGTATCGGCGACGGGCGCGCCGTTATAGAGTACGCGCACTTCCGTCGAGTTTGCATTTTCCAGCTCGGGCGAAAGCGAATCGCCCGTCAGCGTATAGACGTCCTTTTTCAGGATTGCACCCTCTACGGACAACGTGAGCGTCGAGCCCGTTCCCACATGCGGGACGGATACGCGGCCGCCTTTTACGGTTCCGCTTCCCTTCGCCACGCCGTCGATCGTCCAGCAAACGACGGTGCCGTCGGGGACGGGCAGAGAGAGCGCGCATTCGAATTCGTCCGAAAGAGCGACCTGCACCGTCTTGTTTTTGCCGTTGAGCCAGGCGTACCGCGTGGCCTTGCCCGGCTTGGAAATCTCGACTGCGAGCTCGCCGACGACGTTTTTCAGCTGATACGCGGTGCCTGCGGCCGTAAACGTTTTCCCGCCCGCCTTGACCTCCGCGCCCGCTTCCGTGACGACGGTGGCGGTAAAGGCCGTGGAGGTATATAATTTCAGAGGTTTGCCGTCGCAGTTTTCATCGAGGGAAAGCCGCGCTTCGCGGTAAGAGGCAACGCCTTCGAAACGGAGCTCGTGCGCGCCCATTTTCCCGAAAAAGCCCGAAATACCATATACGCCCGTCGAGCTTTCGAAAATCGACGCCGAAACCTCGTCGTCCCCTTTATACGTCTTAAGACGATCGGCCATGCCCGAGACGGGTTTTCCCGTAGCTTCGTTGACAAGCGCGACGGACAAAGCGATCGGCTTTTCCTCCAGCGCGATTTCCACAGCTTCGTCGGTGCCTGCGGGGATGACGAGCGTCTTTTCCGCAAAACCCGCGCGCGAGGCCGTCACCTCTAATTCGGCCGCGCAGTCCTCTATCGCGTAAAGTCCGCCGTCGGAAGTGACTTTGACGTATTCGGTGATGTCCCTTCCGTCCCTTCGAATGGTAAAGCTCACCTTGTCGAGCGGGGCTCCCCCGCCCGTCACCCGAACGCGGTAATCCGTCCCCTCTATCGTATTGCCCGACCCGATTTTTGCCTTTGCGGAAACGCCGCCCGCCGTAGTTACCTTTAAGGTACGGATAAGGTTTCCCGTCAGGGAGGAAAGGGTAAACGTATCCCCGTCGAGAGCCGAGCCGATTAACGGGATTTCGTTGCCGTATTCGTCAAACGCCGCTTCTATGCCGTAGCCGCGTATTTTCTCCCCGTCCCTGTCGAGCACGCCGAGCGATCCCGTAACCGTCTGTGCATACACGGTAGCCTGCCCGCCGCCGTCCCAAAGACCCCATTCCACATACGTTTTTCCGTTTGCGGAATAATCGCTTTCGGCGATGTAATCCAGCGGATTGATCGTATCGCCCGCAGTCGTCCCGCCCTGCCCTTTCGCCTTTCCCGTAAGCAGCTCGCCGTCGATATAGACGCCGCGCGCGCCGTTGACGTTTCTGATCGATACGGTAACGGTATCGCCGGGACGGATGGAGCCGATTTCCAGCGTTTCGGTCAGCTGCGCCCAGTTGTCGTTGCGATAGACCTCGAACGCCATGCAGACGTTGTTCGAATTATACATCAAAAGCCCGATGCCCGCCGTAGCGCCCGCCGCGGGAGCGCCCGCGCCGCGGTCGGAATTATTAAACCCCAGATAGGCAAACCTTCCCGACGGCACGTCGATCGAAACCGTCAGCTCCAGCGACTGCGTGGAAAGGACGGCCAGATTGGGCCCGCGCGCGTTTACGCCCTCTATGCGCCGATATACCTTGTTTTCGACGGCCAGCTCCGCCGCCTGCGCGGCCGCAGCAAGGCCCGGCACCAGCGCGCCCGCCAGACACAGGGCGGCCGCGGCCACGGCGGAGATTATGGCAGCGAAATATCTCTTCATGATTTCCTCCTCTTCACGGCGGGAACAATAAACAGCGCCGCCGCCAAAACGGCCGTTATGCCGAGGCCGATCCCCGCGCCCGCCAATACGGAAACGGCGGTATTCTTTTTATAAATCTCGATCGTCGCGGTATCCTCTCCGCCCGCCGTCACGATACCCACGGTATGCGTACCCGCCCCGAGCGTACCGACAAGAGTCTTTCCCAGCACAAGCGTACCGTCTTTATAGACGTAATCGGAAGTCTCTTTTCCATCGACGAAAATTTTATACTCCGTATTGCGTATCTCGGCACGGAGAGCGATCTCTTTTTCGCCCGCATTGACGCTTACGCCGTCGGAAAGAAATTCATTGACGCGCGGATCGGAAACCGTCACCGTAAACTCCCCGTTCGCGCGGTCGCACACGAGCGTGAACGTATAAGTCCCCGCCGTCAGGCCCTCGAAGCACCCCGCGCTCAGCAGCAGACTCCCGTAGGAGCCGACGCGCCAAAGGGAGGTTTCCAGCGGTTTGCCTTCCAGCAATACGCCCTTGAGGGACAGATTGTTTTTGAAATCCACATTGACGCCCAGCGTTCCGCCGTCGGCAAGCGAATAGGTCAGTCCCGAAGCCGCGACGGGCGGCTGCTTCGACGCCGCTGTAAAGGCCGCTTTCAAAAGGAAGGATTTTCCGCCCTCCGCCTCCGTCGAAATTTCCAAAGCATGGTTGCCTTCGGATATCTCCCCGATCGCCGCCGAAAAAACGGTGAGCACGCCGTCCGCATACGAATAGCCGTCCGCGGCAACCGTGCGGCCGTCCATCGAAACGGCAGTCACCCGATAGGCGTAGGTCTTTATCTGTATTTTGAAATCGCCCGAAAAATATTCTTCCGCGGCATAGGCGGCCGGCTTACGGTCGTCGATAAATTCCACGACGCCCTCGTTGAGGTAGCGGTCGGTTTCCACAACCACAGCCGTCTCGCCCGCGCCGAGCTCCTCGAGCGCCGCATAGGGAACGGTAATCTTTCCGTCCGCATATTCAAACGGCACGTAGCTTCCGCCGATACGTACGCGCACCGCCGTCGAGCCGTTGAGATCGACGGGAAAAACCAGCGGATTTTTCGAGCCGAGGTCGAACGAACCGATCTCTCCCAGCCGCGTATTCACCACTTTTACGACGACCGTAGCCGAATTTTTTGTCCCGCCGTCGGCAGAGGTCCACGCAAGCTCAAAGGTGACCTCCGCGCCTTTTGCAAAGCCCGCGGCTTCAAACCAGCCCCGCGCGATCGTCACGACGCTACCCTCGATGCTCGCCGCGGGGAAAGGCTCGCCGCCGCGCGTCGCCGCAATCAACGTATTGTCATAGACGATGAAGGGAAGCGCCACGTCCGAGGGAAATCCCAAATCATACGCCGCGTCGTCCGCGCGTACGGGAATACGCCCGTCCCGCACCTCCAAAACGGCCGTCAGCGTCCGTTCGTTTGTCTCTATCTTCAAGGTATGCTCGCCGAGCGAAAGCGTCAAAACGGTTTTTCCGTCCAGCCTCACCGCGCGCGGCGTCTTGATAAACCCGATTTCCTTTCCGTCCAGCGCAACCGAATTTACGCTTTCGTCGTACCATTTGCCCACGACGTCGAATTTCTCCTTCACGTCGGCCTTTTCGATTTCCAGTCGCCCCGAAACGCTTGCCGCGCGGCTGTCCGTTTTGACGATTTCAAACGTAAGCACGTTTTTCGAGGTCGTCAGCGTAAAGGTTTTCGGCCCGTAGGGCAGCGCCTCGAGATAAGCGCGGGTAAAGCGCAGGCCTTCCGTCCCGACGGTATATCCCGCCGTTTCCACGGTGTCCGTGCCCGTCTTTAAGCCCGAAAACGAAGCGTCGTACCAATCTATCGCCACCGACACGCCGTCGAGGTCGGCCGCGTCTATCTCTATTTCCGAAAGCCTGAGCGCGGGCGCCCTGCCGTCCATGACCCGCACCGTAACCGACGACGCTGCGCTCGGCTCGCCGCTGACGCGCGTCCCCGAAAGGGTAAACGAGTAGGAGCCGTATTCCAGCTTTTCCAGGTATTCCTTTTTAAGCGTCAGCGATCTGTCCGTCAAGCCGTAATCCGCCTGGGAAAAGGAATGCTCCGAAGAAAGGACAAGATCGCGCAGCGTGCGTTTATCGAAAGAAAAGGTGAGATCGGCAGGCGCGGCCTTATCGAACGCCAGAGTATCCGCCGAAAAAATTACGCGCGTGGTATCCGTCGTGAGGACGCGGAAACGCGACTGCCCGCCCGTACTCACGAGATAGAAGGCGCGCTCGTCGCCCTCGGCCGCTCCGAAGAGAGATTTATCCAGCGAAAGTTCGGTTTCGGCCGCCGCGCAGACGTCCGCACCCAGCTTTCGGCCGTTTTCGTCGTAAACGCCGAGCAGCTCCGAGCCCATCAGCTTAAGCGGAATCTTCACCTTATCCGCACCCGCCGCCAGATCGTATTCCGCGTCGGAAGCGGACACTTTCCCGTTGATCTGGATATCCACGTCGTAATCCGCCTTGCTCGCGCCCGTACCGTGCGTTCTCAGATTGAAGTATGCCCCCTCGGCAAAATAGGACTGCATGGGAAGCCCCGCAAAGGTGCCCACGTCCACCCCGCCGAGCGAGACGGAGACGGACGCGGAGGAAAACTTAAAATCACACTCCAGCCTTTTGGAAACGCCCGAAATATCGGGGATGCTCCCCGCGACGTTTCCCATGTTAAAGGTGTTCCCCATGAAGTGCCCGTCTTTGAAAAATCGCATCAGCAGCGCGACGTGCGGCCCGCGGCCCGACGACGAATACGTGGTTTCGTTGGGGCCGTATTGTCCGTTGCGTATATCCGTACCGAGCATGAGCGACAGCCAGGTGTCGTTGTCGTCGGCCGCGCCCGCCCCGTGCATCGCCAGCGAAATGCGCACGATCGCCCCGTCCGTCACCGCGACGGGGTCCATCTGCACCAGCATGCTGTCGTTTACGTTGCCTTTGATATTATACAAGCCGTCGCCGAGATCGGTCAGCGTCGCGGAGGAATTGACCACGTGCGCCTGCGAACGGATACCGCCGTCGCGCACTCCGCTTAAAGAAACGCCCGTCCCCGTCGTTTTCAGCGACGCTTTCGCGGTTACGTCCTCGCCGAAAGAGGCGTTCACCGCGTATTCTGTTCCGTCGATCTTCGTCTTATAGGCGGAGCCCGTCCACCAGAAATCCAACGAAACGCTTTCGCCCGCCGCAGTCGCGGTCACCTCGTGCGTCTTCCCCGCCGCGTCTTTCGCCGTGACGGTCAGCGTGTCCCCGCCGAACGCATAAACGATCCCCGCGTCGTTTTCGGCCGTAAATTCCACAGTGCCCGCGGGAGACTCCAAAGAAACCTCCGCCGCAAAGCCGAATCTGAACAGCCTGCTTTTTTCCTCCGCCCCAGCCGAACGGGGTATCGCCGCAACAGCCAGCGCCCCGCACAGCGCGAAAGCGGAAACGATCGTCAAAATACGCTTTTTCATATCTTGAACTCCGCGCGTTTATTCCAATCGAAATCGGGACAGATTTCGTAATTCAGCCATTTGTTCGTCGCCACGACAAACCCGAAATCGGGTTCTCTGCGAAAACCGAACGTGCCGTTAGGATTGTCGTAACCAAACACCGTAACGTTGCGGCAGTTGCCGCCGAGAAGCTGTTCGATATATTCCGTCGCTTCCTTTTCCGTCGTATAGCCCGAGCAATACCCCTCGGCGTTTACGTATTCGTTGAGGCCGGGCGCGTGCTCCGCGATCGTCGCTTCCAGCTCCTGCTGATCCCACGGGCAGGTGACGCGGCTCATCGTCCAGCCGGGCGTGCAGTAATCGTTGACGGCTACCCACAGAGGCGGCGCCATCGTATCGTAACGCTTTAAGGACGAGCCTATGCTCACCTGATGCGAATAGATGAGGTGACGGGGAATCCCCGCGTCGTAGATCGTCTTGGCGATAAACTCTATAAAGTCGTGCATCACGCCGAAAAGCAGCTGCTTGACGTAATCATCGACGAGCATATCCGCCTCGTCCGCCTCTTTGATGAGCCGTTTCTGATCGTAGCCCAGGCTGTGCAGGGCGCCGTAACCATACTGCGTGCGTTCCCAGCTCTCCGCCATCTGCACCCCCGAGCCCAAAATACTGTCGGAGGAATAGTCGGGGATCTGCGTTTCCCAGCCGATATTGCAGCCCGCAAAGAGATATTCCCTGCCCTCTTTCTGAAGCTCCCGAAGATTTTCGATAAGCGGTTTAATAAACCCCTCCTCCAGCTGGCTTTTCAAAAATGCGCGAAATTGGGGGCTTGCCTGGTTGGGGACGGCCTCCACGGCCATTTCGGTTCCCCAGTTGAAATACCATTTCGGGAGCCGGCCGTAGGCGCTTTCCCCTCCGTACGTCTCCCCCTCGTCGGGGAACTGCGTCCATTCGCACATTTCGGGATGCTCGTAATACTTGATCTCCGCGCCGTCGCCGAAGCTCGTCGTATAATTGGTCGTATCGTCCAATTGGAAAAATACGGGGATATCGTATTGCTTCGCATAGGCGAACGAACCGTTTACCTGGTCCCTGATCTGCTCCACCGATTGGGTGATGAGCATGGGGCCGGGGGTGCCGAACGCATACATGCGCTTCGCGCCCGCCTTGTTGTCGGGATGAAGCGCCTTCATCTTACGCAGATAACTTTCGGTGTTTTCCCAATAGACGTTGGTGATGACGAACGTCATGTACTGTACGTCGTTCGGACCCGTATAAACGTATTTATTCACCTTGTCTCCCCCTTTTCCGCAGCCCGAAAAAACCGAAGCGGCGGCCGTCAGCGACATCGCAAGCGCGATGACTTTAGATAAAAGTCTCTTCATTTTTCCTCCTTTTTGCCGCGGGCATGTCTGCGGCGAACGCAGATATAAACAATCGTCACGGCCGCAATCCCCGCCGCCGTCGTACTTCCCGCCGCAATCCACAGCCCCGCCGCGTTCAATCCCTTTTCGGACGTTTCGTTTTCCGTCGCGGGGTTCGTCAAAACACGGTACTTTTCGGGAAGGATATTGTCGATGTCGTAAACGCAGAAGCGCGTCGCGTTTTCGGGCGTCAGCAACGGTTTATCGTCCGCAGAGAGGCTCTGCCCGAAACAAAGATAGGTCTTTTTGTTTTCGTTGCGGTAATATTTGGGATAGTGAGAGGCCAGCGGGTTGATGCCGTACTCGTTGACAAACTCCGCATCGTTGATAAACAATCGAAGCTCGTAATCGTACCATACCAGCTCGAAGCGCAGGGAGGCATAGACGTTGACGTCCATCAGCGGGGTGTCCCCGATAATCGTTTTAACCTCGTTTCCGTACCGCTCGTACGCGGCGAGATTAAATACGCCGCTCTTGTTTTTTACGGAAAACACCAGCCCGTTCGCCCCCGCCGCGCCCGTCCCGCCGTTTTCGGGGGCATCGGAGGCCGCGACCGCAAACGAGATACTGCAATCCGCTACCGAAGTGCTGACGAGATTTGTGATATCCACGGTAAAGCCGACGTAATCTACCGCCAGCTCGCGCTTTAAGGCGCTCTTTCCCGCGATGTACGCGACGCCTTTTTCGTCCACATGCGCACCCGACCATTCCTCGGCCGTGTTTCCGATCTCGCTTTGGTTTAAGGCATCGACCTCCCTGCCGATCGGCTCGTCGTCATATTCTCCGCCGACGATCGAAGTTACCTTCACCCCGCCTTCGCTTTCAAACGCGAGGAAGGTTTTTCCCAATCCGTCGGAAAAATCCTCCGCCGCGAACAGCCGCAGCGGGTCTTTCCCCGCAATGAGCACGCGCGTTCCGCCCAATTCCAGCGCGAAACCGCCGTCCAGCCTTGCGCGCAAACGGATTTCTATGGCTTCCCCCGCCGTCACGTCGGTTTCGTAACGCTGAAAAAGCCCGATTTCGCTTTTCGATTTAAGATATTCGGCCGAAGCCGCGTATTTCCCCGAAGCGGGATCCAGCGTCACTTTCAGGCCCTGAGCGCCGTCCTCCCGACGGAACGTCCCGTTTTTCGTAAACGTAACGGAAACTTTCTTTTCCGCAGAAAATTCCGCGGAAAGGCTTTGGGAATATTGCCCCGCCGTCAGCCGCGCGGGCGCGGAAAGCTCGGCGGGAAGCGTATAGGCCTTCGCTTCGTCGGCAAAGATCCATTCGTCGCCGACCGAAATGGTATCTCCGCCCGCCGTCAGCGACTCTATTTCGATGCTTCCCCCGTTTTCGCAAGCCACCGCGGCATAGGTGACGCTCGCCGCCGAATACGCCGTGACCGTCACCCCGTCCGTAATATCGTTGAAATCGTCGATCAGCCGCCGTCCGTCCGCATATACGATCACGGCGCCGCCCTCGGTGGTGCGCACGTCGAGGGAGACGCTCTCTCCCACCGCATAGCCCTCGAGACACTTTCTCGCGCCGTCGCGGAGCACGACGGAGACGCTCATTTCCGTCGTCGATTCGTTCCGTTCAAAGCCGAAATAGAGTCCCCTGACGCCGCCTTCGGCATTCGGGGTCTTTTTTTTGTCCCGCAGAAACGCCAGCTCCGCCCTGCCCGCCCCGGGCCGCGGCGAAATCGTCGCCTGCAAGCGCGTCGGGTCGAGTTTTTCGCTGTAATACGCATCGGCGTCCAGCGTCGCCGCAAGCCCCGAAGCAACCTGTTCTCCCGCCTTGTCCGTCCAGGCGCCCTCTTCGGCGGAGGCCGTAAAAGCGAAGCCCGGAAGGAGCAGGCACAGCGCCGCAATCATCGCCGCGGCCGATAAGCCCGTCCTTTCCGCTGTTTTTCGATAGCTCATCTCTCCCTCTCCTTTTTAAGCCGTACGGGCCGCGTACTGCGCCTCGAAGCGCATGATCCGACGGAAACATTCCTCCGCGAATTCCCTCTCCTCCGCCCTGACGGCGATTTCCGTCGTCGATTCCGCGGCGCCCCGGTGCCAATTGTTGTCGTTGAGATTGACGCTCAGCCCGCGGCTGAACCGTCCCGCCGTCTCCACCGTCAGCAAGGCCTTTTCAAACGTCACGTAGGCGTCGGATACGATACAGAACATGGCCAGCGGATCGTGCAGATAGATATATTCTCCGTGCAGGCGCGCCATTTTCATGAGGGCCTTGATTACGGGGCTTTCCGCCTCTTTCAATTTTCGCACGTATTCGGGCCCCATGCAGCAACGGCGCGTGATGTCCAGCCCTACAAATTTCATTTTCAGACCCGATTCCGTAACGATTTTCGCCGCCTCGGGATCGCAGCTGAAATTGTATTCCTGATAATTCATGAAATACGAGCCGCCCATGATCATGAGATAGTCGATTTTTTTCTTGAGATCCGGGCGGACGGTAAGCACCGCCGCGATATTCGTCAGCGCGCCCAGCGTCAGGATTACCAGCGGCCGCTCCGCTTTTTCCAGCGTTTCGACGATAAACTGCGGCGCGTCGTGTGGTTTGGGTACGAGATATTTTTCAAATTCCTCCAGCCATTCGGGAACGCCGTCGTCAAAATCAATGGGCCGATCGAACATTTCCCTTTGAACGATGGGATGCGACAGCCCCGTGTGCACGGGGATATCCTCCCTTCCGGCAAGCTTCAGCAGCATTTCCGCCAGCGCCGTGCGCCTGTCGGTATTGCAGAACACCGTCGTCACGCCCTTGATTTCCACTTCGGGCGATTGCAGTGCGAGGGCGATTGCAAACGCATCGTCGATGTCGCTGCCGATGTCGGTGTCGATAAGAATGGGTATAGCCATAAAATCCTCTCTTTCTTTTTTGTAGTATTGCGCGCTTTCCGCGCGGTAACCGCACAGCCGCGGCTACATTTTTATCGAAGCGCCCACGAGGCCCTCGATATAATATTTGTTCGCCGCGACAAACAGGAGAATGAGCGGCGCGCTCGCTACCAGATACCCCGCGAACTGGAGGGGCATATTGGCGGAATGCTCCTTTGTGTAGGTGAGCACCAGCCCCGCGGAAATCGTCATATATTCGACGTTTTCCAAAACGGTCATCGGCCAGAGATAGTCGTTCCAGATATTGACGAGGGTCATAATCGTCAGCGTGCCCATGATGGGCATGCACAGGGGCAGGGCGATCTTTATGAAACAGTGCAGATCGGTGGCCCCGTCCAGCTTTGCCGATTCGAAAATATCCTTGGGTATTCCCTTGAAGAAGCTCGTCAGAAGAAACACCCCGAAGATCGGGCCCGTCGTCCACAGGGGCAGAATCAGCGAAAAACGATTGTTGAGCAGTCCGAAATCCTTATACAGCTGAATGGTGGGAATCAGGGTAAGCACGTCCGGCATCATCAGCAGGGCGATGACCATCGAGAAAAAGAACCTTCGCCCGGGAAAATCGATCCGCGCAAACGCATACGCCGACAGGCCCGCCACGAGCAGCAGTCCCCCGCCGCCCGCTATGCCCACCACCACGGTATTGAGGATATATTCTTTCAGCTGCGCGAACGCGTCGAACAGGTTATAGATATTGAGCGGAAACGTCGGATACCACATCGTGTCCTCAAACTGATAGTCCAGCTTGAAGGCGTTCCATACGCTCATGGCGAGCGGAAAGATCATCAGAAACAACAGTAGAATAATCACCGCGTTGAGAATGATTTGCGGGACGTTTTTCGAAATTTTCTTCCGCCTTCCCGCCGGCGCAGGGAGGGCGCTCGATCGTACTTGTCGCATAAGCTCCTCCTACTCGTCGAGATCGAGGCGTTTCGCCTTGAATACTTTGAAGGTGAGAAGGGTCAAAAGCCCCACAAACGCAAACAGCAATGTGCCGATGGCGCAGGCGTAACCCATTCTCCCGTGCTTGAAAGCCTGTTGATACATGTAATACCCCGGCACCATAATCGCGGAATTGGTGATATCCGGATCCACCTTTCCCGAATTTGACAATATGACCTGCATGCCGTAATTCTGGAAGGCTCCGATGATGCCGAACACGGCGAAATATCTTATCTGTCCGACTAGAGCGGGCATGTGGATCGAACGGATAATGCGCATCGTCCCCGCGCCGTCCAGCCGCGCCGCCTCGATTACCTCGGTGGAAATATCCATCAGCCCCGACATATAGATAAGCACGTTTGTGCCGCCCACCCACGGAAAGCCCATGAAAATCATGGAAAATAACACGTAACGCGAATCGTTGAGCCAATTGATTTCGGAGTGAATGCCCACGGCGTTGAGAAGTCCGTTGAGCAGTCCCCCGTCCTGCTGATAGATAAACGTCCAGATATACGTTCCGATGACGCCCGGGGCGATGATGGGCAGAAGCACCAGCACGCGATACAGGGATTTCATTTTCCCGCAGGCCACGTGATAGATGAGCTCCGCCATCACCAGCGGGACAAAAATACTGATGATCAGGCTGGGAATACTCAAAATCAGCATCGTGGGAATACTGTCGAGAAAGACCTGATCGCGAAACAGTTCCTTATAGTTGCCGAAACCGATCACGGAGCCCGAGCTTGCCGAGCTCCAATCGGTAAAGGACTTTATGATGGCGAGAATGGGCGGATAGTAAGCGAAGCAGATCACGCCGATCATAAGCGGAAGGAGAAACAGATATCCCGTGCGGCCCTTCCACATACGTTTGAGAAGGGTATTTTTCTTTATCTCGGTCATAGCTTTATATTCTCCTTATTCCGATACTACGGGCAGTACAAACGAGTGCTTCGCCTTCACCATAATAAAAAGGGAGTTGGACTCGTCCGACGCATAGATGGGGATATCCTTTGCGGGGGTATAGATCGTAGCGCGTCCGGGATAAAACAGAAAAGTCACTTTCCCGTCCTCGTCGGTCGTCTCGCGGTACGAATAAAATCTTCCGTTGCCGTCGCAGTAAACAAAGATATGATGTCCCTCTACGGGCTTTCCCCGACGGGTGAGCCGATAGGTCATCTCCACCCCGTCCTGACCGCTTGCCACGGCTGTCTCGGGCGTACAGTCCACCAGCTCGAGATGAAACGTCTGCGCGCGGACCGCGTCAAACGCCCACATGCCCAACAGAAGCAGAACGATGACGCCGAAAACAATCAGCTTGCGATAAAGCCCCTTCCGCCCCGCCGAACGCGACTCGGGAGAAACGGTTTCTTCGGCCATATCACGCCCCCGCCGCCAGCGTAATGTTCAGGGCTTTGGCATAATCTTTGGCGTCCGCCACCTGTTTTTCATTCCACTGTCTGTAGAAATCCGCGTCGTTCATCTGTCCCTTTACCCAGGACGCCATCAGCGTATCCAGCTCCGCGCCCGCCTTGGACGTAAAGCCCGCGGGCCACTGATACACCGAACCGACGGGGAACTGACAGCTCTTATAGGGCGAATTTTTAATAATCGAGGGAAGCTCGACGCCCTTGACCGCGCCCATGGAAGTGTTGGATTCGGAGATCATGGCGCTGTTGGATTCGTACGTCGTAAGATACTGTAAAAATTTCAGCGCGTAATCGAATTTCTTCTGATTGAACACGCCGTTTTCCATAAACGCGGGTTTCATCAGATTCAGCTCGAGATCGACGTCGGGCTGATAATTTTCAAGCCCTTCCACCCATTCCACCTCGACGTATTCCGACTCGCTCTCGTCGATCATCGGCGCGGGAAGAAGGCTGAATTCGTATTTTTTAGGCGTACTCAACTGATCGGAATAATTCCAGCTGCCCGCGTGATAGAATCCCGATTTTCCGTCGTTCCATTCCTGCGCGTCCTTGGCGCCCGCGATGTCGCCGTTTTTGATTTTGGTCGAATAGTATTCCTTGATATAGGACAGCAGCTCCTGCGCGTAGGGTTTATCCACGGGATTGAATACGCCGTCCACCACGCCCTGAAGCTTTTCCTTACCCGATACTTTGCCGTCGCCGTCCTTGTCCAGCACCGGCTCCAGCTTCTTCATATACGCGGGACCCAAATTGAATTGGAGCAGCCAGTTTCCCGCCGTGAGGCTTGCGTTGGGGTCGGTGATCGCCTTCGCTGAAGGATATTTCGCCTTTAAGGCGTCGATCGCGTCCATGTAATTGCCCCAGGTGAACGGTTCGTCCCTGCCCAGCGTATAATCGTCGTCGGCAGCGGGCTTCGCCGTATCCATCAGTCCGATGTCCGCCATCAGGGAACAGTTGTAATAGATCGCGCTGGCCGTTCCCGAGTAGGTTGCGACGGGCACCGCCACGATGCGGCCGTCATATGTACGGATACGCTCGAGATCCCATACGTAGTCGTAAAAGGCGTCCTTCCAGGGCTTTCCTTTCAACTCCTCCTTTGTCTCAAAGGGATTGGGCTGTTCGAGGTATTCGGTGAGATCGATATAATAATCGCGCTCCTGATAGGCCGTTCCCCACGAAAACGCGATGGCGGGGCAGGTTCCCTTTTCAATCGCGTTGATGAAATAGGAGGACATCTCCCCGCTGGCGTCGTTAGAGGAACCGCCCACGTTTTTGGTGCGCGCCCACTCGATTTTTACCTCGGGATAAAGCTTCTCGAAAGCCTCCGCGATATAACGGGGCGAATTATAGACGTTGGGCGTAGAAGCCGTCGCCGTGGTATTGATGGTGGGCATCCAGCCGTGCAGATCAACGATCAGCGTCACCTTATCCTTATCCCCGCCGCCGCCCGAAGCGCAGGCGCAAATCGTACACCCCATCAACGCCGCTAAAAGACAAGACAGTGTTTTTTTCATAAGCTTTCTCCTTTCGCAAAAAATTTTGATACAAGCGTTATTGCGCGAAGCGGATTTTATTTTTCCGCGCCGCGTTTTTTATCCTTTTCAAATTCTATTATAGCCCCCCCCCCCCCGCGGTGTCAATATCGTTTTGGTTGAAATATTTGAGTTTTTGGCTACAATTTTTTTACCGCACTTGACAATTCGAGGAATTTATGTTAAAATATAGTTGTATTTCTGAAGGAGGGAAAAGAGCGTGCATTCGGTATATTTCAACTATCTTTACAACTACGAGCACCGCCCGGGCGTCTATGTGCCCCCGCACACGCACAACATCTACGAAATGGTATTTTACAATCTCGGCAAGGGAAAATCGAACACGGACAGGGGAAATTTTGCCTTTGCGCCCGAACAGTGTATCCTCTATTCTCCCCTCGTAAACCACGATGAAACACACGAAAGCTACACCAATGTAGATTGCGTGGGCTTTTATCTGGAAAACAACGTCCTGCCCACCATGCATTTCGACAGCTCGACGGCAGAGCTTTTCGAATTGAAGCGCCGCCTCTGCAACGAGCTGCGAGACCGAAAATCAAACTATTCGGACATGGCCGATCTGATCGTGGGAGAAATGGTGGTCTATATGCTCCGCCGCTCGAACGTAGCCGCCGAGCAGCAGCCCGTTTCCTGCGTCGGCTACGTTACAAAATTTATCGACGAAAATTTTTACAACGACGTGGATATTAAGAAATTGGCGATGATCCAAGGATACTCGTACGAGCATTTCCGCCATATGTTCAAGGCGCATTGCGGGGTTTCCCCAAAGCAATACCTGATCCGCAAACGATTGGAATACGCCAAACACCTGCTCGCCGCCACCGATATTCCCGTACAGGACGTCGCCCTGCAAAGCGGGTTTGACAATCTCAGCATGTTTTCTTTCATCTTCAAAAAGCATACCGAACGTACGCCCTCCGAATATAGAAAACGACTGAATGCAACCGATCGATCTTTATAAATAAAAAGGCGGATCGGACATAAAAGCCCCGCCCCGAAAATTTTATTTCGGGGCGGGGCGTTATTTGTTATCCGATTCTATTTTGTAAGCTTTACGTTTTGCGCCGTACGCGGGGAAAACACATTTTCGAAAATCGAGTGATACTCCTCAAACGAAACGTCGCAGCGATAGGTCAGTATTTCCATTTCCACGCCGAACAAATCGACGCAATAGTCCAGGGCGGCCATGTCGTTGGCGATATAAAACGCCTTGCGTCTCAACCGCTGTTCGCTGTTGGAAGCCTCCTTTTTCGTGCTTTCAATCTCCAGCAGCAGCCGCTTGTCCGCATAGCGGTTCAGCAGCAGCTTCAAGGCTCTTGAGCCTGCTCCCATGCCGCGGCGCTGCGGCAGAACGGCAAAGTAATCGAGCAGGCACAGATCGTCATATACGATGACGATCGCAAGCCCGACAAATGTCCCTTCTTCGTCCTCTATGGATAAAAGCTCGACAAATCCCTCGTCGCGCTTTTCCAGCAAAAGAGAAAACGGCTTTTGTTCCTCTGCGGGAAAAGCCGTGGAATACAGCTCCCCGATATTGCGCAGTTGTCGTTCGGTTACGGCTTCGGCCAGTCGCATGACGCCCTCCCTTCGGTAAAGCTACGCCCCCTGCGGCGGAAAACTTCTTTTCCGTCTTACCATGGGCAGCGTATTTCGTTTTATCGCCCCGCAGAGGCGGGTATTTTAAGAGTATATCATACTTTGCCGAAAAAGTCAAACGAGGACGGGACGGAAGATCTTTTTCCTCCGCCTTACGCGCGCCATACGACGAGGCGATATTGTCGGTCTCTGAAGGACACTGCAGAGTTTACACCCGCTTCGCCGTAAGCACGAAAAAAGTAAAAGAAAAAAGTATTGCCGGAGCCTTGATATAAAAGCTTTCAGCTATATTTTTTTCAACATAAAAAACCTATATAAAACGATAAATGCGACAGGAAAGCCGGTTTACTAGTGCGGGTAAAAGGCTGTTATCCCGTTATAACTGTATATACCTTTTGCGGTCACGATTGTCAGATAAAGCCGTTTTTACTATCCGTATTCTCATTTGTGCGTGCAATCTGCGGTACGATAAACCGATACGGTCTTTTACCGAAACGTTTTTTCGATTGTATCATAACGCCCCGTCAGGGAGTTGGCTTCATCACAGGCACTCCCCATGGAAGCGGCTGTTATACAATTCTGCCAAGGCTTGCCATTTTCCCGGACAAAAAACTCATCGAGCGCTTTTCCGTAGAGCCTGATATCCCCGTCCCCGTATTTTGCCCGCCATTCGCCGTCCATAAAGCCCGAAAACGTCGTAATTCCGCCTACGCCCAAGGAGGCGTAATAGGAGATGTCCCTGCTAAGCTTCTCCGCGTCGAGATCCAACGCTTTGGCGTTTTCTCTCTTCCATTGACAAAACAGCGAAACGTCCAGAAAATATTCGAGTATCTGCGTGGTTTCGGCGGGGAAAATTTTCAACAGCTCTTCCAGAGTTTTTCTCGCCTTTACGTTTGCTTCATCGTTCCCGTCGAGCGCCTTTGCATGATTGCGCCCGATGGGTGCAAATTCCAAAAACATATCCCGATCCGGTTGAATGGTGAGAACGTCCGAAGAATCCTGATAGGAAAGGAAGCTCAGTTTAGCCTCTTGGTCGTATCTTTTCAGCCCCTTCAGCACGTGCTTCATAATGATCATATTCTGATCCGCCCCGCCGTAATGCCGACACCGGTCGCAATAGCAGACGCTGTTGACGCAGTCGTCGCTCCAGATGTAATAATAGTGCGACTTTTGTCTGAGCAGCAGCGCCAGCTTATAAGCCGAGGTTTCGAGAAAGGAAAGCGCCTCCCGATTGCTGACGCATAAATTCCAGTCGTTTACCCGTTCTCCCTTGTCGTTTACGCGAAACCATTCGGGATGCAGTTTGAAAAAACTGCGGGGAAGCAGCCAGTCCACGGCGTGCAGCTGATGTTCTATTTCGAAGCCGTTTGCTTCAAATTCGGCTATCAGCTTCTGCGTGTCCTCATTCAACAGCCAATCGAGATGCCCCTCCACCCCGCCGAATTGGTAGAGAGAATGAAAGCCGATCGTATTGATACCGCTCTCTTTGAGAATGGGCAGCCACTCCCGTGAAAAATCCTTGTTGAGTATAATAATTCCTTTTTTCTTCATGTCCTGAGTCCTATAACAAAGCGTATTTCATAATGCCTTCGTATCCGTGTTTCTCCACGTAATTCTTTTCGGGAAACACCGTAAAGGTAGTCAAAAAGCCCACGCCCAGCGAGCGGTAATAGGCAATATCTTCGGCGGTCCGCTTTCCGTCTTTGCAAAACGCCGCGTAATCATAGCTCAAAAAATACTCTAAAATTTCGCTCTCGTCCCCGCCGCAGCGATTGATCAAGCTTTCGCAGCGAGCGCGATACGCCGCATTTTCTTCCTCCGCAAGGGAAATATCGTGCCGCCTCTTAAAGGGCGCGTATTCGGGGAAAAGCCCCTCGGGAAGCTCCCTCCCGACGGCCTCTTCTCCATAGACGAGAAACGAGAGCGTTGCCTTTGCGTCGTACCTCCGAAGTCCCCGAAGCATGGCTTCGCAGAAGCGGACATTTTGTTCCGCCGCGCTCAGGCCTCGGCATTTTGGACAACGGCATCGGATATCCCCGCCCAAATCGTCATCGAGCCAAAAATGATAGCGGCGGGAGCTTTGCCGTAATAGGCGGGCAAGCCGTTCGGCGCCCCTTTCAATGAGCGCCAAAGCCTCGGACGACGAGGGACAGGCATTGTAATCGTCCGTCCGTTCCCCTCGTTGATTCATTCGGAACAGCGCGCTATCCGAAGCAAACAGCTCCCGCGGCAAAAGATAGTTAAGCGTATGCAGCTTATATTCCACCCGTATGCCCGATTCCTCAAAACGTCCGATCAGGGCCCTGTTCCCTTCGACGAAATCGAGAAATTCCCCGACGCCCGCGCGACGCGGGTCGGCATGCAGCCCCAACAGCTTTATTCCCGATTTTTTCAGCGGCGAAAGCCAGGCTTCGCCAAAATCTTCATACAACAGTACAAGTCCCTTTTCCAATCGATTTACCCCGTGATTTTCAAATTTTTATAGGACACGGAGGCTCCGCCCGAATAGAAACCGAACCGTCCGCCGCCGAATACGATATCGTCCGTAAACGACAATTTTTCGGATACTCCCTTTGCGTTAGTCACCAAAACTTCTATCGAGTTGCCCTTCACCTCGATTTTTACCCGATTCCATGTCCCGACGTCGAGAGAAAGCCTCTCTGCCGCCGCATTGCTGTCCGTGTGCGTGTAATTGAGCTTCTCGATTTTTACCATGCGTTTGTTGAAGGCGACGTAATAGCCCTGCATATACTTATAATCCTCGGTCACATAGGCAGAATTGGAATACCTCGCGCCGTGAATGATAAATCCCGCGGTGTAAATGCTCTCTTCATTGATACGGAATTCACATTCCACCGTATAATCGAGCAGGCCCTTGCCCCCGAAATACGCCAGCGAGCGAGCGCCCTCTCTCGATACCAGAGAAGCCGTTTCGTCCCCCTCGCGTTTTTCGAACCGCCACAGCGAAAGCTGCTCCATACCCGTGGCAGGCGCGCCTTCCAGCGATTGCTCGTAGGAAAAAACATTGCCCGTGCTTTCCGTAAAGGTGAACGAATGAAATTCCACGGCTTCGCCCAGGCAGGTAAATTCGATCTGCCTTACGCCCTTTCCGACGGGAATTTCCGCAACCGTCGTCTTGACGAGCGCTTCGCCGCTTGTCGGGAGCACCTTGGGGATTTCCACGACGAACATCTCACCCCCGTCCACGCGCACGCCCAGCTTTTTTCCCGCCTGATTTTTATTCAGAGTCATCTGAAGCGCATAATAGCCCGTATCTGCGCCCGTCCTGTCCGCGGCGAAATCGACGAGATACACCGCTTTGTCGCCGCTGTTTTTCAAGCGCATTTTTCCAAGCCCCGCATGCGCTCCGCCGTACTCTTTCCCGTCCGTTTCCGCATATCCGCCGCCCGCGCCAAACGAAGACCCGTGTCCCTCGTAAACGCCTTGGGGGAGATAACTCTCCGCACCGATATTGACGTAAGAGAGCTTTGGCTCCACCGCGTCGCTGAGTCCCTTTGCCACAGACGACGCCGCCGTATAGCCAAAGGTCGCGTCCGAGCCGCCGTAGCCGAATTTTCCCGCCCCGACGTCCAATCCGAGGTTTTCAATCTTCAAAAGGTCGTCGAAATAAACGTCCGCCTTTCCGTCCCGATACGCCACGCGCACCGTCTGCAAAAGGTCGGGCGCGTCGTAGGCGCGTACGATATTTCCGCTTCCCTTTTCCGCGGCCACACCGTCCGCCACGCTGAAAACCCGTACCTTTTTCGCCGCGAGATCCGTTTCGACGTACGAGTAGTTGTTTTCGTCTATATATCCGAAGATACACTTTACGCCGCTTCCCGTAAAATTATATTCCGTTGTGAACGTAGAATCCGTCTTTTCTTTCGAAAGGAGTACCTCCCCGCTTTTGACAAAATTTTCGTCCGTTTCGGGGGAATAACTGTAAATCTTCGGACGCTTCGGCTTTACCGAATGAAACTGCGTCTGCGCCGAATCCATTCCCGTTCCGTTGAAGGTAAGGCGATCGATGGCGAACGAGCAATTCGGCCCCGACGAATTGACGCTGAAATAATGATAGTACAACCCGTCCATATCCGGCCCGAGCACGGAGGTGGCGTGACCGAGCGAATAAAAAGTAGGCTCCGTTTCGCAGCCCATAGGCCAGTCGATTCCCTGCTCAAAGCCTTCGGCGTTCACCTTGTTTTCCGTCCCAAACGCCCGCTTCCAGCCGTCCCCCCGCGCCGTGGAATAGTGGGTGAGATATCCGGGGCTGAGAATATTGGAGCCCGTAAACATCAGGTAATAATTTCCGTTGCGTTTGAAGATTCCGTTACCCTCCGTCCAGCCGCCCACCGAGCTTTCCGCGATATTGATATAACTGTTTTCGTCATAGGCGACGCTGTCCATGGTCGGCATCTGAAAGGCGCGGATTCCCGTAAAATAATTGTCCTGATGACCGCTCATAAAATACACGTCCTCGTTGTCGTCGATGAAAATATCGCAGTCGATATTCAGCGTCGTCGCATCGATCGTGTAGCAGACGGGCGCGCCGTCCGTGCCTGTCACAAATTCAAACGGACCGACGGGCGAATCCGCTTTCAGGATATAGTTTCCCTGCTCGATTACGTCGTTTTTGATATACACGTACATGTAAAAAACGTTATTGTACTGTCTGACGCAGGGGGGATAGGTGTTGCTCAGGCGCGGGTCTTCCGCGATAAAGCCCTGAGCGTTTACACCGTTATCCGCTTTTTCCCAGGTCATCAGATCTTCCGACTTCCAGCAGGGAAGCGAAGAAGAACCGAAATTCGAGGAGCCCATATACATATAGTACAGGCCGTTATAGCGCAGGATAAACGCATTTCCCGAGCCGTACATCCCCTGATCGGGCAAATGCTCGGCCGCTTCTTCGGGATTGTAGTAGGCATTATACTGATAGTTGTCGTAGTATTCCGTCTTATAGTCGGGCGCCGTCCACCCCTCGACGGGAGCGGTGGAGATCGGCCTTCCCGATTCTTTGGACGAACAGCCCGTAAGCGCCGTCGTTCCCGCCAAAGCCATAAAAAGTATTCCCTTCCAAAATTTTTTCATTTTTTCTCCTTATCCTTCGGCCGTGTCCCATCCGGCAAAGTTTTCCGTGCCGCCGTCTATGGCGATTTCTGCGTCCCCGTTTTTCATACAATTGTAAATGCCGAATTGCGCTCCGCCTTGGTTGACGACTTCAAAAAGACACAGCCCTACCGATTGAAAATCCGCGTCGATCCCCAGCATTTCATAGCTTAAAAAGAGGGTGGAGACCGTCGTGCCGTCCGCCTCCGAGCGCTTTGCCGAAACGCCGAATTCCGACGGAAGCTTATATTCCCACGCCCATGTTCCGTACGCGAGCAGGGAAAGATTCCCCGTCGTCGCATAAAGCAGGCTGATATCCTGCGCTCCGTCGGGCAGATCAAGGCATATCCCATAGCCGAAAAGCTGGGACGTCTCCCGCGCCGCATACATCAAACGTATTCCGTCCGCAAGCTTCTCCAGCGTCACGGAAATATCGTGGGCGCCCAGGTGCTCGTAGGTATAGGTGCTTTGGGGGACATCCTCCGCCGTTCTCCATTTGATAAAAGAAGCGGCTCCTCCGTCAAACGGAAGCGGCGTTCCGTCCTCGCCTTTGATGCAGTTATAGACCGTATAAAGATTGCCGGAGCCGTCGAGCACGTATTCGAACATCTGAATACCGATATCGAGCGTATCCGCCGAAATGCCCAATCCGTACTTCTCGCCCTGCAAAACGGCATAGCCGTAAAACAGCTCGATCGACACCTTGCCGTCGGCAGTCTTTTCGCTCGAGAGTACGCCCAGGGAGGAAGCGGGCACATAATTGCCGTTCCAGGCCCAATTTCCATATTCTCTATGGTCTATCGTTCCGTATCCCGGCACATAGAGCTGGGTGATCCCCTTTCCGGACGAAAAATCGAAAAACATCACGCCAAAGCCCCAGAACCCGTCTGCCGGCGTATAGTCGATCGTTACCCGAATGCCGTCCGTCTGTCCCTCTACCTTTTCGAATAAGGCCGTCGCGTTTGTCTTTCCAAATGCGCCGATACGGTAGCCGGAAAGCACCGTTTCGGGGAATATCAAGGAGATAGCTCCGTCGGCGGAAAGAGTGGGATATTTCGTTAAAAATTCCGCGTCGCCGAAAGGATAGGAAACGCCGTTTTCGTCCTCGTACCAGGCGAACGGTCCCGCCGACGTGTATTCGAACGGCGCGATTTTAAGCGCCTCTCCGTACCCGATACCGAGCTTTTCATAAGGCACGACAAAGGTATATATATTGCGCCCCCGCGAATCCGTCAGCTTTTCCGCGTCTATGCCGTAAGAGGAAGGCGGCGCGTACTCCCAGCTTTGCGTCACAAAATCGGTAACGCACATCGTCCCGAAGGAATGATACAACACCACCGTTCCCTTTTTGCCGTCCGCCGAAAACGCCACGCCATAGCCGTTGGTCGGCTCCGTACCGATAATCCGCACAAACAGCCCTTCTTTCGTCCAGCCGAGATAGCCCTCCGCGGTTTTGTTTGCCCCAAATTTTTGCGACAAACGGCTCATGACGGGCAACTCGAGGTTCTTTTCCACCTCTCCCTTCACGGCGTCTCCGATAGCGATCTCCGTTTCATAAACCGCGTCGGACCCGGCCGCGCTCACCGACATTTTCAAAACGGGCTGGTCGAATACACAATCGAGCGAATAACGCCCGTCCGCGGAAAGCGTCGTTTCCTCTTTCCCTATTTTCACCGTGGCCCCCTCGACTTTTCCCAGCGAGGTAATCACGCCCTTCACCGTCTGCGTAATCTTGTTTTTCTTGGTCAAAAATTTCGGGGTGACGGTGAGCGTTCCGCCGTTCAAAACACGCATTTTATCGCGCGGAACGGAAAATTCCTGCTCGCCGAGCAAACCCTCGCCCCGCGCCGTCAGGATCAGATCGGTATTGGGATCTACGTTTTCCATAACGAAATTTCCGTTTTCGTCGGTCGTTATCCCTTCGGCGAGCGTCACGCCCACAAGCGCGTCGCCGGTGACGTAATCCACCGCAGTCCCCTTGACGGTGACGTCGGGCATCTTATAATCGTAATACTCGTAAAGCCGATTGTCGCCGCCCCAGATAATGTACGTATTCGGCGTATTGAAATGATGCGTGCCGCCCTTATACCACCATTCCCGCTCGATCATGGAATTGCCGGCGCTCACTCTGTCGCACGAACGGAAGGTGACGCCGACGGGGCTGTCTTTTTTCAAGCCGATCTGGGTATAGGGAACGACGAGCTCCACGCCGAAACCCGTCACGGTCTCTCCGTCGTCCGCATAGTGCAGAGAAGCCTCGTAATCGAGCACGCCGCTCCATGCGCCCCAGGTACCCGCGACGTTGGCGCCGCGGCGGAAACAGTTGTTGCCGAACGCCGTGACGATAAAATAGTAATCGTCCGACATGGGGACGACGCCGCCGTCGATCGCCGTACAGAGATTGACGAGAATATTGTCCGTCCAGATGGCGGGATCGCCGTCTTCGAGGCTCAGATAGGCCACGTCGTCATCCTTCACCTCAAAGCCGAAATGAAAGCCGACGTTTCCGCGGAACATTTTGATGATCGCCCGCTTCGAGTGCGCGTAATCGGCGGTATCGGAAACGATTGCGCCGTATTCCCCGCTTTCGGCGTCGGAGTCGTCCCAGCTTCCCAACGAAAGGACGTCCTCCCGTGCCCAGCGTTCGTCGTCGAGATAGCCGTCGAGCTTCACGTCCGCCGAAAAGGAATTGGACGGGAAATCGAAATCGGAATTTCCCTCCGATTTATCCGGCCGAAAAGCCGAATACCCTCCGTTGGCGTCCACGGCGCAGCCCGCCGCAAACATACCTGCCGACAAGAGTATCCCCGCCGTAAGCAGCAAAGTTCTCTTTTTCATTCTTTTCCTCCTTATAAATCTTTTCATTAACCCTTTATGCCCGAAATGGCAAGTGATTCGACAAAAAATTTTTGACAGGTCGTAAATACGATCAGCATGGGAATGCTCGAAATCACCGAGCCCGCCATCACCATGTTCATGTCCATCAAATTGTTCTGCTGCTGTTGCAGGGAAAGCAATTGAAGCTGAAGCGTCTTTACCTCGGTTTTATTGAGATAGATAGACGGAATAAAATAATCGTTCCAGGTACCGACGAAGGCAAATACGATCTGTGCGCTGAGGGCAGGCTTCACCAGCGGAAGCATAATTGCGAAAAATTGGTTGAGATATCCCGCGCCGTCGATTTTTGCCGCCTCAAATAAATCGGTGGGAACGCCTTGCATATATTGGATAAAGAAAAACGTCATCAACGCCCCGCCGAAAAAATTTGGAATAATCAGCGGCCAGAGCGTCCCCACAAATCCCAGCGACTGCCAGATCTGATACTGCGGCAGCATCAACGCCGCATACGGTACCATCATGCTGCTGAGAAGGACAAGCAGCAATACCCGCTTGGCGGGAAGCACGAGCTTTGCAAACGAAAACGCCCCCATTGCCGAAACGACAGGCGGAAAAAGCACCGCAAAGACGACGAGTACGAGCGTATTTTTGATCCCCACCCAGAGATTTAGCTCTTCAAAGGCTCTGCGGTAAGCCGTAAAGCTGGGATTTTTAGGGAATATCTGCTCGGGATAAGTAGAAATTTCTATCCCTGTTTTCAGGGACGCCAGCACCATCCAAAGATAGGGAAAAATCGTCGTAACCGCCGCCAGACCCAAAATAGTATAGATAATAATTTTTGTTCCCGTAGAGGAGAGCGACGTTTTCCTTTGTTTCTGTCTCACAATTTCTCTCATGGCGTTACTCCGAATAGACCCATTTATCCGACAGCTTAAATTGCAGGACGGTGATAATCATCACCGCGATTGCCAACAGAACGGACGCCGCGCTCGCGTAGCCGTAGCGATAGTTGTTGATGCCGTTGTCATAGATAAAATATACGATCGTCTGCGTCACCCGCGTATCCGCCAGCAGCTGGGTATCCATAAACGCCTGCAAGCCGCCGATGACGGAAGTGATGAGATGATAGAAGGTAATGGGCGTCAGCATGGGTACCGTAATCGCCAGAAACTGCCTGATCTTCCCCGCGCCGTCGATTTCCGCGGCCTCGTAATAGCTGGAAGAGATATTCAGAACGCCCGCCACATATAAAAGGATTACGCCGCCGATTCCGCCCCATATGTTTTTGAGAATAAGCACCAGGCGCGGATAAACAGTGCCCGAGGTAATCCCCAGCCAGTTGATATTTTCCTCGATTACGCCCAACGCTTTCAGCGCCACGTTGACGATCCCCTGCGTTTCGTTGAACATCAATTTCCATATAAACCTTTTTCGCAAACAAGAATTTTATGTTTTCCAAGATACACGAATAGAAAATACCGTCCTGCGTAGGCATAAACATCACGACCGCAAGCAGCCCCATAATTACGGCAAATGCGAACGCGCCCGAAGTGATTGCAACGAAAATAATTGCAAACACGATCAACGCAACGATTACGTCCGCCATCGAATAGCATTTCCATACCGTGTTTTTTACTTTGATTTTCTTCGGAATTA
>ERZ1108162.34-NODE-34-length-74574-cov-4.326749_pt1 | contig 74574 bp, 49 predicted proteins | sample MGYA00403698_ERZ1108162 | MGnify/ENA primary metagenome ERZ1108162 (study PRJEB35170, sample SAMEA104062405) | human gut metagenome | biome: human gut; feature: human-associated habitat; material: faeces | place: Denmark | collected 2012-04-30 ... | reverse complement strand
TTATCCCCTTTTAGGGGTTATGCAAACCACCAGTTTACTGGTGGTTATGATTATATTAATATAGTCCATAAAAAATTCCATATCGGGAATAAAAAAATATATAGTCTTCCTTCTGCTTTTATGATAAAATAAAATCGTAAAACAGAGGCATTCCCGTCGGGGGAGACGCCTTGAAAATTGTGGAGGGAAAAATGTCGATGTATAGGCAAATAAAAAAGTATGCGGCCGTATTGCTTGCGGCCCTGTTCTTTTCGTGTTTGGGCTTTGCCTGCGGAAGATCGGACGAAAACCCGGCGTCCGTTTCTGACCCCACAGAAGCCTCGGGAAACTCTTTGTCCGACCAATCTTCGGAAAGCGCTCCTCAAATTCCCGATCCCGTTCCCGAGGGCAGACTTGCCTTCGATAAACGGAACTACGGTGTGGGCGTGGGAATGACGTTGCAAACGTCGGTTTCGGGGGAAAATGTAGGAGAGATTTCTTACAATTCCTCCGCGCCCGACGTGGCTTCGGTGGGTGCGGATGGAAAGGTGACGGCGATAAAAGAGGGAATCGCGGAGATTACGGCTTCCGCTCTTTCGAACGGAAGCAATACCGAGATCGAGGCAGTCTGCCGCGTCACCGTCAATTCGGGCAAATATACTTCTTTAAGCGGCGAAGAGACGCTGATTAAATGGACGGGAAGGAATTTTTTCCTCGACGGCGGAGTGAACTGTTACAATACCGCAAGCGGGTTTGAGGTAAATTTTTATGGGACGGAACTTCGTGCGGAGATTACGGCGGCAGGGAATAAGACGCCGCGGATATGCGTGCTGATCGATGGTTCGTCCGATTCCGCCGAACAGGTGATCGGCCTTTCTAAAACGAAAGAGACCACGTTTTATACGCTGGCGGAAAACCTTTCCGAAGGAGAACACTCTGTGCGGGTATATAAAATTACGGAAGCTTATACTACTTCCCTTGCCTTTTCCAAGATTTCGACGGACGGCTATTTTACCGACCGGCCGGAGGATCGGTCGTGCAAGATAAAAATATACGGGGATTCGATTACGGTGGGACATAACAATTTGCGCGGGACGCCCGAGGAGAACGATTCGGACAACATGCAAAACGGTTGTCTGACGTACGCCTGGCTCGCGGCCGAGGAGTTCGGCGCGGATATCCGCTGTATGGCCCGTACGGGAATAGGGGTGTACTCCGCGTGGGGAAATCCGTTTGTTTTGGAAAATAATTGGAAGAAAACTTATCTGGCTGAAAACGACTTTTTACATTCTCCGTCCGTCAATCCCGAATGGAGCGACGATGGTTACCGTCCCGACGCGGTGCTTGTCAATATCGGCACCAACGACGTCTGGTTTGATTGGGCGGACGGTGGAGCCCGTTATAAGAAGAAAATGAAAAAGTTCTGCGAAGAGCTTTGGGCGAGGTACGGACGGGATACGGAAATCATTTTGCTTTACGGCATGATGACTGCGGGAAACGAAGCTTCGCTGAGGTCTGTTTCAGACGAATTGTCGGGGAACGGCAAAAACATTGTTTGCCGAAAGCTGCCCGCGTCCGAGGCCAACCATCCCCGTGTGGCTGATCACCGCGCCGCTGCGGCGGAGTTGCTTAAAGTGCTTCGGGAAAGACTGAAAGCCCGTTAAGTCGCGTTGCCGTGGTAGCTCGACAATATACGGCGGATATTACCATGGAGAGCGTGGATGTTTTTTGCCTCGCGGCCGTCCATTGTTTTGAAAAACTGTCCGTTTTTTCCATAAAACGGCTTGTTATCCTTGCTTGGCAGCTCTTAAAGTAACATAAATAAAAAGAGTTGCAACCGTTTAGTTGCAGCTCTTTTATCGTTTGTAGCGACTTATTTCGTCAATTCCTTGATTGCCTCGTAATAGATCTCGCTCATCAGGCGGATGCGGTCGAACGTGATGTATTCGTCGGGCTGGTGGATGGTCGCTTCCTCGTCCTCGAGCTCGGGGCCGAAGCCGCAGCCGCATTTCAGCGCGCGGGCGTACGTTCCGCCCCCGATTGCGATGGGCTTGTCGTTTCTTCCCGTCGCCTTGTTATATACGCCCATCAGCGTGCGGATCAGCTTGCCGTTCGGATCGTTGTAGAGGGGCGCCTGGTAATGGAGAATTTCGTATTTCAGCCCTGCATTTTTCAAAGCTTCTTCGATCTCTTCTTTCTTATGCGTCGCGGGGAAACGGATATCCGTCGTGACGACAAGCTCGCCGTTTTCAAAGCTCGCCACATCGGGGGACATCGTAAGCGTGCCCGTTTCGTCGTTTATTTTTTTCAAGCCCCCGGCGTCCGCAAACAGGAAATCATAAATCCTTTTGCAGCCCTCGTGGAAGGATGCGAAAAAGCCGAGCATGGCCCCCAGCGCGTTTGCGCCTTTTTCGGGCGTGGAGCCGTGCGCCGACTTGCCGCGCACGCGAAGGGTCTTGCTTTCAGGGTCGAATTGGAAGGAGGTGCCCGCGGCTTTATTGGTATAGTCCGTCAGCCTTTGAGCGGCGGCGTCCGTCAAAACGGCAATCGCGTCGTCGCAGACCATGTTTACCGCCCCGCCCGCGGTCAAAGACAGGAAAGGGGCGTCGGTCATGGGGAACGCCGCCGAAAAATGCAGAATCCCTTTCTCCGCGTAAATGGCGGGAAAGTCCGCGTCGGGCGAGAAGCCTTCGTCGGGCATGTGCGCCACCTGATTGTAATGCTCGAGGCAGGCCCAGCCGCTCTCCTCGTTACAGCCCACGATGAGCTTGATTTTCCGTTTAGGGCAAAAGCCCTCGTCCTTGAGCGCCTTGAGGCAATACAGCGCGGTAACGGCGGGACCCTTGTCGTCCATGGTGCCGCGTCCCCAGATTTTGACGCCGCGCACGCCGCCCGCGGAGAGGTCGTCGTTGATGACGGCGCCGAAGGGCGGAAACATCCAGCCGCTGCCCGCGGGCACCACGTCGAGATGGGCGAGAATGGCAAGCTCCTCGCCCTCGCCGAAGATCACTTCCCCGACGTAGTTGTCGTAGTTGTGCGTTTCAAAGCCCATCCCCGCGGCGAGGGAAAGGAAATAACCGAGGCAGTCCGCCGTTTCCTTTCCGAAGGGATATTCGCCTTCCGCGGGCTTCAAAGAGGAATCGAATTTCACCGTTTTGCAGATGGAATCGACGATATCGTTGAAATAATTTTCCATAACGTGGGTCATAGCAGTTTGTCCTTTTTTAGTTTTTGAAAAAAGCTTACTTATATTATACACGTTTCGGGCGCCGAGGTAAACCGAAACGCGGAAAAAGGAGCAAAAAAACCAAGAAAATATTTTATGACGAGGAACAGGCTTTGACTTTTTCGCAAGAGTATGCTACAATAAATGAGAAAAACGAGGGCGGAGGCAGCTTATGTCCGAACACGACGGGCATCGTCACAGAATCATCGAAAAATTGGATACGGGCGTCCTCTGCGAGCACGAGCTTCTCGAAATCCTGTTATTCAACGCGCTTCCCCGCCGCAATACCAACGATCTGGCGCATCGGCTTTTGACGGCGTTCGGGTCCATCCGAGGCGTGTTTTCCGCTTCCGTCGAACAGCTGAAGCTGGTGGACGGAGTGGGCGAAAACGTGGCCGCCTACCTCCGCTGCATCGGGCGGTTTTACGAGACCTATTACGAGGCGGACAAAGAAGCGTTTCCCCGCAGATTCGACCCTGAAGCTTTTATTTCCTACATCAACGAACGCTATGCGCGCATGGATAGAGAGGTGCTGGACTTTTACCTGCTCGACGAACGCAAAAATATCGTTTTTTGCAAGCGGTTTACGATTGACAATCCCCAACGTGTGGTGATGAAGCCGGAGGAATTGACAAAGCTCATTCTCGTCAACAAGCCGTCGGGGGTGGCGGTTGTGCATAATCACCTTTCGGGGAGCTGTTTCCCTTCCCCCTCCGACGATAAGACAACCAATCAGATACAGCTTATCTGCAGTATTCACAACGTCCTGTTCTGCGACCATTACATCTATTCTCCCGTCGGCGTTTACAGCTATTACCGAAGCGGCAGAATGAAAGAGATCAACCGCGAGTTTTCCATCGGGGCGATATTGAAAGAGAGGGGAGGCGTATGACGTGAAAAAAAGAAAAGAGTCCGCACCGCTTTCTTCGGAGAAAAGCTTGCAAAAAAGCCTGAAAACAGACGGGGAGGTTTCGGCGGGAAAAGGGATTGAAAGGGGCGTTGAAAACGGCCGCGAAAGGAAAGCCGACGAAAGAGACGCGAACGCCCCCGCAGACAATCGGGAAAAGACGCCCGCAAAAAAACGCGGCGAGAAAACCGCCGAAGTGCCTGCCGAAAAACGCGGCGAGAAAACCGCCGAAGTGCCTGCCGAAAAACGCGGTGAGAAAACCGCCGACGCCCTCGAAAAAAAACACGGGTTCCGCCTTTCGAGATTTTTTGAAAAACCCGATTTCAAAGACGAGGAAAATTTTTTAAGGCTGGGAAGAGGACTGTTGTTCGGGATTCTCGTATTTGTGGAAATCCTGATTTTGTTGCAGCAGGCCGGCAGGGCGGCCGCCTCGCATAAATGGTGGTGGCTGGCGGCTACGCTGGGCGTGGAAGCGGTGCTTACGATTTCCGAAGCGATTAAGCTGTTCGCCGTGAAGGGCTTCCGCAATAAAGTTTACTGCTACGTCATCGATTTCGTGGCGACGTTTGTACTCACAGGGGTTACGGGAAGTACCTTTTTGAGTACCCTGTATGTAATCGTTTTGACGGAATTTTATTTGAGCTCGGAGAAAATTTTGCCTTCGGCGGTGCTCTGCGTGCTGTGTATGGCGGTTTATGTCGTCACGTTTGGCGCGTCGAACTGGTTTTTATACGGCGAAAGCGTTTCCGTTTTACCGCTCCTGTCCCAATGCTTCAACGACCTTCTGATCCTTGTGATCCATTTCGTGTTCGTTAATCTGGCCGTTCGGTTTTATCGGCAGTACGTGCGCCTCGGCAAGGCATTGAAGGCGCTGGATCAAAGCAAGGCGGAGCTGCAAAAGGCTTACGACGATCTAGCGGAGGTGACTTTGCTGGAGGAACGCCAGCGGATCGCTAAGGATATCCACGACACGGCGGGACATTCCATGACGACGGTCATCATGCAGACGGAAGCGGCAAAGCTCATCCTAGACAAAAATCCCGAGGAGGCGAAAAGCAGGATTATCGCCGCCAATTTACAGGCGAAGCACGCACTGGAGGAGCTGAGGGAAAGCGTTCATCTGCTGTCGGGCATTTCGGGCAAGCAGACCCTGAAGGACGCCTTGCAGGGCATCATCAACGAAAGCATGGACGGCACGGGGATCAGGATACGTTCGGACATCGACGACGCGGCGGTATCGGACGCGAAGTACAGATTTTTGTGCAATACGCTGAAAGAGGGGATTTCCAACGGCCTGCGCCACGGCGGCGCCACCGCGTTCTGGTTTGAATTGAAGCAAACGGGCAAAAAGCTGGAATTTCTGCTTTCGGACAACGGCTCGGGCGTGGAGATAAATAAACTGAAGGAAGGGTTCGGCCTGACGGGCATGTCGAGCCGCGCCGAAAGCCTGGGCGGGGACGTCTGGTTTGTTTCGGAGCCCGACGAGGGCTTTGAGATACATCTCACTTTGCCCGCGGACAACCCGCGGGAATAAAGGGCTATGGGAGAGGAGAAAGAAAAATATGGATAAAAAAATTAAGGTGATGATTGCGGACGATCAGGTGATTTTGGCCGAGGGGATCAAAAGCGTTTTGGAAACGGACCCCGAACTCGAGGTCATCGGTCTGGCGTTTGACGGGTTTGACGCGCTTGAAAAAATGGAGAAAAATCCGCCCGACGTGGTGCTGATGGACATTCGTATGCCCAACATGAACGGGGTGGTGGCCACGCAGAGCATAAAGGCGAAATATCCCGACGTGAAGGTGGTGATCCTCACGACGTTCGACGACAGCGATTATATCCTCAACGCCATCAATAACGGCGCCAGCGGATATCTCTTAAAGGATATCGGCAGCACGGCGCTCATCGACGCGGTGAAAAACGCCTATGCGGGGGATACCATTCTCCCCGCGAAAATCGCGCGCCGTATCGCGGACGCGGCGAAAAACGTTTCCTCCGACCGCGAAATCAAGCTCAAGCGCGCCTTTTCCCTTTCCGACCGCGAGGTGGAAATCGCGCTTATGCTTTACGAGGGCTTTACCAACCGCCAGATCTCCTCGGCGCTGAAAATCTCCGAGGGCACCACCCGCAATTATATTTCCGCTATTTACGTCAAGACGGGCAGCGAAAACCGCTCGGGCGCGGTGGAAGCAATCAAGTCGGTGCTGTGAGCGATGTTCGATACGTATGTTTTCGACCTCGACGGCACGCTTCTTGATACTCTGGACGATCTGACCTCGTCCGTCAACGCGGCGCTGGAAGCCTTCGGCTGTCCCGTGCGCTCGCGGGAGGAGGTGCGCGGCTTTGTGGGGAACGGTATCCGCCTGCTCGTGCGGCGCGCCGCGCCCTGCGGGGCCGATTTCGCGGGGATATTCGAGGCGTTTAAGGCGCATTACGCCGCGCATTGTTTCGATAAAACAAAGCCGTACGCGGGCGTCACGGAGCTGCTGACCCAATTGAAAGCGCGGGGTGCAAAGACGGCAATCGTCTCCAATAAAGCCGATTTTGCCGTTCGGGAGCTTTCCGCCCGCTTTTTCGGAAAGCTCATCGACGCGGCGGCGGGCGAACGGGAGGACGCGGGGATACGGAAAAAGCCCGCGCCCGATTCGGTGCTTTCCGTTTTGAAGCTTTTGGAAGAAGACGGAAAACGGGCGGTATATATCGGGGATTCGGAGGTGGATATAGAGACGGCAAAAAACGCGGGGCTGCCCTGCATCTCCGTCACCTGGGGCTTCAAATCGCGCGCTTTTCTCGAAGGACACGGCGCCTCCTTTTTCGCCGATGAGCCTATGGATATTTTATCGTTTTGAAAAATTTAGAAAAGGGGCTGCAAAATTATGCAAAAATTGCGCAAAATTTTTTATAAGGTATTGACAACCCGAAAAACTTATGATAGAATATAAATCGGAATAATTTGATAAGGCAGGTAAATGATGGAAAAGGTGGATTTGAAACGCGCGAAATTCAGCGGCATATTGGACGTTTTGGGCTTTTTGGCGGCGCTCGTCATGACGGCAGGTTATATCGTAATTGATCTTGTCAAGGCGACGGGGCTTCCCGCGGCCCTGACAAACGCCTGGGAAAAGATCGGAAACGGAGTGGAAAAAGCGTTTGACGGCGTGTTTCTCGATTGGCTGGGAAAAATTTCCGATAATTCCGCACTGCTGTTTGCCGTTATTTTCGGGGTCCTGGCCGTGCTGTTTCTGTTTATGGCGATTGCGTCTTTCCGTCAGGGAAATTCCATGCTGAAAAGGGGCGGCATCGTGTTTGCGGGGCTGCTGTCGTTGGTTTTGCTTGCCGCGTGCGCTCTGTTGTTTGCCGAGTCCTGGAAAGCGGCTTTAAGCGGTTCTTTGCTCGATGTGAAAGCGGTAAAGTGGTATTTGGGGATTCCCGCGGCGTTTTTCCTGTTGCAGACGGTGTTAAAGTTTTCCGCGCACGCGCGCGCCTATTAATTGTTTCTATTGGCTTTGCTGCGGAGGACGACACAATTTTTTATTTTTCGACAAAACTTTTTTCAATTTAGTGAAAAAAGGAAACTTTGACGAAAAAAGCGCAAAAAAATGATTGACAATATAAAAAACATATGATATAATTAGTTTACAAAACCGAATACGGCAATAAAGAAATCTGCTCGTTTGAGAGTCGTGTATAAAAGGCAAAACTGCGGAAACGCAGCGACGCAAAGCTATAGGGACTTCCTGTTATTGAAGTTAGCCAGTTGCACACAATTCTATTTCCTAAGGAAAAGAATTGACGTGCAACTGTTTTTTTTGTTTTCCAAAGAATGCAAAATAAAAATTGCCGAAGATTTCTTTTGAGTGTCAGTAATAAGAAAGTTTTTTCCGTAAAAAGAGAAGCAGAAAACGTTTTTGAAGAATTTTTTCGGATAACTTCGGCATTTTTCGCCCGTCGCTCCGGGCGGTGAATGTAACAGCCGGAAAAGCGGCTCCGTGTTTAACAAAAACCGAGTTCGATTCCAATCTCTCGCTTTTACGTCGTGCGCGTCGGCTGTTCAATTAAATAACCTAAAGCAAGGACGTCCTTGCTTTACGCAATATTTTAATATTGCGTAACATAATCGTTTGAAAAGAAAGGATTTTCGCATGGATAAGAGGAACGAAACCGTTATGGAAACACGCAGGAGGGAATATGCCGCCGCAGGGGTAAAGCCTCTCGAATGGCGGCTTTATCCCATTGAAAGTATTTCCGACGGTTCGCGCCTGGGCTATCTATCCAAACTGTTTGTCAATTCTTTGAAACTGGGCGTTATAGCGCCCGAGACCTACGAGCCTTCTACGGCGGCCACCCTTCGCGGCGCAAAGCTGGCGATGTGGCAGCTGGAAGAAACGCGGCGGCTGTTTACGCGGCTTGCAGAGGAGGGAAGGGAACTTCCGCTCGTGGTTATTTCCATGTCGCTGAAGATGTTCCTCGGCAAGACGGCGAAACGCGCTTTTTCCGATTTTTTGTCGGAGCTTTCGGCAACGGAAGCGGGAAAGATATGCTTCGCGTTTACGGGCGAAGTATTGTTTATGGACGCGGGCGACCTCAATCTGAAATTGGAGGAGGCGCGCGAAAAAGGACTTAAAACGGCACTTGTCGGCTACGGTGAGGAATATTGTCCGCCGCTTAGGCTGAAGGGACTTAAATTCGATTACATATTTTTTGCGCCCGAATTTTCGTGCGCCCTGGAAAGGCGGGAAGCGGACGCCCGTGCGCTGGCAGGCCTTGCCGACGCGGTGGGCTTTGTCACGGTGGCGCAGCTGTTTAAGAGCGGGAAATATTTCCCGCCCGAGAGTTTTCCTCTGCCCGAGGACGACTATCCCGCGGACTATTTTGTGGGAGGAACGGGTATTCCCGCCGAAAGTCTTTTCGGGGAGGATAGCGCATGAGCAATTTCCGTAACCGTCGTCTGGTAACCGACGCGGCGGCCGCAAAGAAATATATGCTGACCATGCGTCTTCTGAGAGGGATCGTCAGTACGATTTTGGTTCTTTTATTTGCGGGGTACGTCTCCGTGTCGCTGTATAAAAAGTTCGGTTCGCTGACGATAAGCATCAATAAATACAACAGTGCGGAATACAGCCTGATCTTAAGCGAGACCCGTACGTTTGAACGGCCGTCCGCGACGATTGCGGCCAAGGAGACGCCCGATATCACAAATATCGCCGAGGCCGATCTTCCCGCCGATCTCGACCACATAGACGGACAACACAACGGCCCCAACTATTTTGCCTATACGTTTTATCTTATGAACAATGGCGAAAATACGCTGACATATCGGTATCAGATCACTTTGAGCGATATTTCGCAGGATGTGGATAAAGCCATTCGTATTCGTTTATACGTCGATGGAAACTATACCACATATGCCCGAGTTCGTTCGGACGGATCGGGGCTGCCCGAGGAAGGGACGACGCCGTTTTTGACGGCGCAGACCGTAATGCTGGGCGAGCGGGCGGACTTCAAACCCAACGACATTGCAAAATTTACGATAGTCATGTGGATAGAAGGCAACGACGCGGACTGCAAGGACGGCATGATAGGCGGTCAGCTGAAATGCGAAATGCAGTTTAACGTAGTGGAAGGCACGGAAGCTTCCGAGTCGGCCGAATAATCCTTTTCATCTTGCCATAATCTCCGAAAGGGGAGTGGACATATTAAAAAATTTTACCTCGGTACATAAAAAAAATAAAGCGAGCCGAGGAAAAGGAGAAATTTATATGAACAAAAATGCACGTAAATTGATTCCTGCGGTTGCGATGCTTCTCGTTTCCGCGTCTATGCTTTCCACGGCTTCTTATGCTTGGTTCTCCATGAATAACAAGGTTACCGCCGGGGGAATGAATGTGAATGTTGTCACGCCTGGTAGCCTTATGATTGCTTCGACGAAAGATGGAAATTATAGCACGACTGCCGATTTGAATGAAACAACCGCAAGGAAATTGGCACCGGTTTCTACCATCGATGCGTTGAAATTCTTTATGGCAAAACCCAGCACAGTTGAACATGAGACTGATACTGCGAGTGCTATTACCGCCAATACGGTTATTAAAGAAATTGTTGCTTCCGCTCCTAGTGAAAACCAAATAGCAAACACCGAAGACGGGATTAGAGCTTTTTATGGAGTAGAAGCAAATCCTTGGGTTGATTATACGTTCTATTTGACAACGACAACGACTACGGATGTATATATCACATTAGATAATGTAATGATCGAGCCGAAGAATTCGGGTGAAGCTGTTACAAATATACAAAAAGCTCTTCGAGTTGCTATTCTTTCCGGAAATGAGACTGATGGATTTTCTATTCCTGAAAAGGCGGATACGAATGATACTAATACTGCCGTTAATAAGCATATTTGGGCAGAAGCAGGCGACTATAATGTAGATGGAACCGCCTGGAATGCTATTAAAACAGCTACTAATACTACCACTACTCCTACAGGTACAGTAGCGATCTTTGATAAAACTTCTACTGATACATATTTGTTTAAGCTTGCGGCAAGCACAACGGCAGGAGAAGTAACTAAAGATAATGCGCAAGCAGTTACTATTCGTGTTTGGTTAGAGGGCGAATCTGAAAATTGTACCATGGCTTTGGCTGATACAAAGGATATGGAAGTTTCGGTCAGTTTTAAGTTGGTAGAATATAAGCCTACGCTTCCTGCGGCTTAAGAGAAATTATAGTTTTTGAATTGAAAGAAAAAATGAGGCAGACGGATTGACGGCAAGCACCGACTTCCTCTGCCTCATTTAATTTCATTAATTATACTTAAATTCATGACAATTCCTTTGAAATATGGTATAATAATTATACTTCCGATTGTTTCGAGGGATTTTTCCCGATCGGCCGCGTCGGAAAATATCTAACGGAGAAAAAGTATCGATGAAAAAAGCACTCAAGATTGTCGGAAACGTAATATTATGGCTCTTTGTTGCGTTTGCCGCAATTACCATGGTGTTCTCTCTTTCCGCCGCCGCCAACAACGACGGGGTTCCCTCTATCTTTGGAAAGAGCCTGATTACCATACAGTCGGATTCCATGAACCCGACCTTTAAGAAAGGGGATCTTATTTTCGACGATACCTTGAGCGGCGTCGAAAAAATGACGCTCGAGATAGACGACGTGATTACATTCAAGGCCGATCTCGACGGAGACGGCAAAGACGAACTGAATACTCACCGTATTATCGATATCGTCGATGCGGGCGGAAATTCCGTCAAGGACGACGAGGATTACTATAAAAACAACAACGTTTATTACCGCACGCAGGGCGACAATAAGGAAACCAACGCCACGCCCGACGAACACCTCGTCCGTCACGATACCGTCGTCGGCAAATATACGGGGGCGAAGCTTGGGGGAATGGGTAAGGTTCTCGACTTTTTGCAGTCGTCCACGGGATTTTTAGTCGTGATTGTACTTCCGCTGGCGCTTTTCTTTATTTACGAATTGTATAACGTCATTTCCGCGATCGTAGCGACGAAACAGAAAAAGATTTCCGTCGCGGACGAAGAGGAAATCAAGCGCAGAGCGGTGGAGGAATATCTCCGTCAACAGGCGGGCGAAGACGACGCAAAGCCGAAAGGCGGCGGTTTCGACGATTGACTTTGCCGCGTTAAAATCGAAATCAAAAGTCTCTCGTTTTTATAGGGGCTTACTTTTATTTTACTTTTTTTACGATTTTTCCCTTGTTTTTCGTTTCTTGTAAATAGAAACTTTCAGGCCGAAGCCTTAAGGAGGAGCATTTTGGATAATTTTATCAGCTGGTTTTTTGAATTTATGGACCAGTTATTCGGCGGTATCTGGGCGATGATAAAAGGCTTCTTTTTGGGGCTGTTTCAGACGGTAAACGTCGCGGGGTACTGGTCTGTTTTCAAAAAACACGCGGCCTCGTTCGGCGTGCTTCAATGGATACTTGCGATCGTCGTCGTGCTTTTAATAATCGCTTTATTTGCCGCTATCGTTTATATGATCGTTTTGCTGATCAAAAAATGGGTGCGCTATCGTAAAACGTTGATCGGAAACGAGGATTTGCTCCGCGAGCTTTCCGACCTTCACCGCGACGTTGCACGGCTCACCGCGGAAAAAGAAAAGATTATAGAACTTAAGCTTGCAAACGGCACTTTAACGCTGGACGCGGTGAATGAAATTGTCGATTCGGTCCGAAAGGAATACAACGACGCGGAAGCGGAGGACGCCGCGCTGCGCGAACAGCAGCTGGCTCTTTCCAACGCGGAAAAGGAAGAGGAAAAAGAAGAAGAGACGGCAGTGGCCGCGGGCGCGGGACATCGGTTTTTCCGCCTTTCGGCTGTGGACGAAAAATACGTATTCTACGAACAGCCGCTCTATCGTCACGGATTCGACCTTCGGATGCTGTGCGCCGATTTCAGAAATTTCGCCTGTTCCGAGATGGGGCTTTTCTACGAATCCAAGACCATCCGCCTGATGTTCGCGGGGCTGGCTTCCACCAAAATGATTCTTTTGCAAGGTATCTCGGGTACGGGTAAAACGTCGCTGCCGTATGCGATGGGGAAATTTTTCCTCAACGACGCGACGATCGCTTCCGTTCAGCCCTCCTGGCGCGATCGCACGGAGCTGTTCGGTTATTTCAACGAATTTACTAAACGTTTCAACGAAACGGACGTTTTGAAACGTATCTACGAGGCTTCCTACAACGACGATATCAATATTATCGTTCTCGACGAAATGAACATTGCCCGCGTCGAATATTATTTTGCGGAAATGCTCTCCGTCCTCGAAATGCCCAACCCGAAGGAATGGAATATCTCGCTTGTCCCCGCGGCATGGCCCGACGATCCCAGACACCTCGAGGACGGCAAACTGCTGATTCCGCAAAACGTGTGGTATGTCGGCACAGCCAACAACGACGACTCGACTTTCTCCGTATCGGATAAGGTATATGACCGTGCGTTTACCATCAATCTGGATTCCAAGGGCGTGCCCTTCGATGCGCCGCCCACGCCTGCGAGCCGTATCAGCTATTCCGAGGTAGATGCGCTCTATCGCAAGGCGATCGACGAGCACCCCGTGTCTCGGGATATCCTTGATAAGATTACACAGCTGGACGATTACGTCATCGCGCATTTCCGCGTGGCGTTCGGTAACCGTATCATGAAACAGCTGGGGATTTTCGTCCCCGTATATGTCGCCTGCGGCGGAACGGAAACGGAGGGCGTCGATTATATGCTGGCTACGAAGGTTATCCGCAAGTTTGAAGGACTTAACCTGTCTTTGATCCGAGACGAAATCAATCCGCTGATCGAATATCTCGACAGGCTGTTCGGGCGGGACGCTATGGCGGAATGTATCGCCTATCTGAAGCGGATACGCAAGATGTATTGACGGATAAAAAAGGAAGGGAGGGCGCTATGCCGACGTCAGACGAATGTAAAAATACTTCCGACGAGCTTTACGGATATATCGCAAAGCTGTTGGCCGATCAGCCCTTTTTCAAAAATCTCGTCGGCGGGCTGAAGGCGGGAAACGTGGAAATTTCCATGTTCCGCAAGCTCGTCAATAAAAAAATCGAGGAGGAATGGATCGACGCGATCGAAGCGTGTATTCTGCCTCTCGACAACGTTATCCGCCGTCCGTCGCGGTATATTGAGGAGCTCGATGAGGTAAAGCCTATCGAGCTTTCCCGCAATATTACCAGCCGTTCCATTCAGCATCTGGCGCAGCATACCGACTATATCAGCGAGGTAAAAGGGGACGAGATAACGCCCTCGAAAATACTCAACGTCTTTCACGAGGAAACCCTGCTCACCTATGAAAACCGTTTTATCAATACGCTGATCCGTCAGCTGTATCTGTTCGTCAATAAGCGCTACAACGAAATGGTCAAAAACGGCGCGGAAAACAGCACGCAGTTTGATATTTCCGCCGAATTCCGCGACGGAACGCTGGTCAGCAGCGTGCGTTTCGGGCTTACCGTGTCCGAATCCGCGGAGGGAGCGGCGGAAGCCGACCCGCTTTTGAAACGGGTGATGCGGCTGAATTCCGTCGTGACGATGTATTACAATTCCCCGTTTGCGAAGTCGATGAACGGCGCGTATGTGCGCCCGCCCGTTATGCGCACCAACGCCCTCATGAAAAACCGCGATTTGAGGCAATGCCTCGAGCTTTGGCAGTTTATCGAGGGATATGAGAAGGTAGGGTACAGCATTTCCGTCGAACAAAAGGCGGAAAAGCCCGACCGCGCGTTGATCGAGCGCATGTATGCCGATCTGGCTCTGCAATATACGGTGTTCCGCCGCGAGATCGCCAAGGCGGCGGATACGCTTGCGGAGGAGGAAGGCGTTCCTTTCCAGCCGCTGATCGTGCAGGACATCAAGCCCGTCGAACAGAAAAAGTTTAACCTCAACGACTGTGTTTACCGCAAGGTGACGCCCGTCTCTTACGTCAATCCGCCCCGAAAATTTTCGCGCGACGAATTGAAGATACGAAACGCCGTGGACGAAGCTCTTGAGCTTGACGCGTATATGAAAAAGCACGACCTCGTCGAGGAAGCGAAGCGCCGTATCGCGGAGGAGGCCCGTCGCCGCGCCGCTGAAAAAGCGCGCGAGGAAGCGCGGCTCAAAGCGGAAGAGGACGCGTGCGCCGTGGCGGAATATTATGCTTCTCTCGGTTACCGCGTGCGGCTTAAAACGCAGGCTTCAAAAATGGGAGAGCTGATATTTGAACCGACAAATGCGGCGGCTACGCTTACCGAAGCGGTGGAAGCTCTCGAGGGCGCGATTACGGGCGGCGCGGAGGAAGAAGCGGCGATTGCGGACGGCCTGTTGATGAGCGACGAGGAAATCGCCGCGCGCACGGCCGACGGCGATATGCCCGCGCTGGACGAGATACTCGGCAAACGGTATCTGAAAGCGGACGGAGGTCAACGCGGCGGGCGCGTTTCCGCGCACTTTTTCAGCGGGGAGAAAGAAGCGGCGCACGGCGGCTTCGTAATCGCGCGCATGGTGCCGACGGTGGCGGCAAGCTCGACAAGCGCGACAAGCCCGACAAGCGCGACAAGTTCGACGGGGGATACCGCTTTGGCGGACGCGGCCAAATCCGATTTTTCGGAGCCTGTGGAAAATAGGAAAATCCTTGCGGAAACGGAGACAAAAGAGAACGCTTCGGGGGGTGACGCCGCGGAGGCTGTTGCCTGTGAGCCGTCGGAGGGTTCGGCTTCGTCCGCCGATGACGAGGCCTTTATAAATGAAGAGATTGCAGTTTCCGCCCTTTCGGGCGCCTGTTGCCCCTCGGATATAGAAAAAGCGGCCGTTGCGGAGCCCGTGGAAGATCGTGCAACCGAGGAAACGGGCGCGGCTCCTTTCGAGGCGGTTTCGGAGACGTCTCAAATCGCAGAGGCGTTTGAGCTCGGACGGACGATACAGCCTTCGGACGCCGAAGTTCAAATAGAAGCCGCGGAGCAGGAGCTTGCGCAGACGGTTGCCCGCATGAGCGAGGAAGAAAGGGCGACGTTTGAGAAGGAAACCTTGGGGCTGACTTCGGAAGAAAAGCTGGCTTACCGAAAGCTGAGCAGGGCGAAACGTCGGGTTTTGAAAAAGATTGCAGAGACGCGGCGGCGCAAAATGCAGATCCGCCTGGAAAACGAACGACGCGCCGCGGCCGCTATGGAAAAGGAAGAAAAGCTGCGCCGTGCGGCTTCGGAATATAAAAATTATACCCCTGACGGAGACGACGGTGAAGAAGATTAAAAAGGTCTTTTCAAAAATCGCTTCCTGGGGCTGCACTCTGCTGTTAATTTTTTCGGCTTTGGCGGCCTTGGCGTCCGTCTTTTTGCGAAACCCGAATAAGGTGACCTTTATCGGCAAATATGCCGTGGTCAGGATTTTGACCGAGAGCATGGAACCTACAATTCAAGCGGGAGATTATATCCTTATCGAAAAGGTAAAGCTTGCCGAGCTTGAAGAGGGGGACGTCATCACCTTTTATTCGGACGATCCGACGATTGCGGGATTGCTGAATACGCATCGCGTCTATGCGTTTACCGAGGCGGGCGCCGTCGTTACCAAGGGCGACAATAACCTCTCTGCGGACGAATACGAGGTGACGGGAGAAAAGGTAGTGGGCAGGTATGCGGCGACACTGAGCTTTTTGACGGGGATATTCAATATTTTTTCCAAGCCCATAGGTTACGTCGCACTTATTCTGCTGCCGCTTTTGCTGATAATGTCGGTGAGCTTTAAGGACGTCGTCGAGGCGGCAAAAAACGGAAAGGATGAAAAAGAGGACGAGGTGGCTGCGGAGCTTGCGCGGATGAAGGAGAGCGGCGAGCTTGAGAAACGGCTTGCCGAGCTGGCAGAACGGAATGAAGAGGTCGAGGACAGCGCGTCTCCCTCGGACGACGGAAAGAAAAAATCGGAGTAAAGCATGAAAAATAAGGTTATGCGTTCGGTGAAAAAAAGAATACTCACGGTGCTGTTTGTCTCCGTTGCGGTTCTTTTCGTCGTGATTTTCGGTATGACAACGGTCGAATGCGTAAAGGTATTCACTTCCGATGCCGAACGGGCGGCGGAAACAAAAACGCAGGAGGCGGCCGATCTCTTTGACGCCTGCGCGCGGGAATACGTACTCAAAACGGAATTGCTCGCGGCCGATCTCAAGGGCGACATTTACGTCACGGACGACGAATATAAGGCTTTGGACGACAAGCTGAGAGCCGAGGCCGCGGAAAAGGGATTTCTTTCTCTTTCGGTGTTTGACGACCGCGGCGAACATCATTCCATGGAAACGCCCTATTACGGAGACAGTTCCGAAGTGACGGCCTTGCTTGCCCGCACGACGGGAAATTCGATTGTTTCCGTACTGCGCAGCGAATCGGCGGGGAGATTTTGCGTTGCAATTTACGCGCCCGTTTCCGAGGACGCCGACAGCACGATCCGATGCGTATGCGGTATCTTTTCCGCGCAGGAGGTATTCGATTCGGACGAAGCGGAGGCGCTGTTTTCCGACTATCAGGCGGATGCCTTCGTCGTCGGGGCCGACGACAGCTACTATATCTGTACGGGCGCGGACGACTCCGACAAAGCGGAGCGCATGTCCTTTTATAATTACATGGTTTCCTTTGCGGGCTCCGAGGAGGTAGCGAAGGAGATACGTTCGGCGCTTCAGACCCGCGATTTCGGAAGCGTGCGCTTTTCGGTAAAGGGGACGGAGTACGTGTTTTCTTTCTCCCGCATGGGAAAGAGCTCCTCCGCTTATCTCTCCGTTATATACGAGCGCAATGTTTTATTGAATCGGGAAGGCAATTTCTATACGAAGTTTGTCGTGGCCATCATAAATCTTTCCGTGATCTTTGCGCTGGCCTTAATCTTTTATTTCCTCGAAAAGTACAGAAAGCATAAAGAGGAGCTGCAGGCGGAGGAGTTCGATCCCGTGATCAAATGCAGCACTTACGCAAAGTTCAAGAAAGACGCCGAACGGCTGATTTTGGATAACCGTGCGCTTCACTATGCGGTGGTGTGCCTCGACATACATAATTTCAAGTACGTGCAGGATCATTTCGGCGAGGATATTGCGGAGGACGCCAAACGCTTCGCTTCCTCGATATTCTCCTCCGTTCTGCAAAAAAACGAAACGTACGGACATCTTACGGGCGACAGGTTTGTGTTGCTTTTGCGGTACGAGGTCAAATCGGAGATTTCTTCCCGCCTGACGCTGATCGGCGAGCTGGTCAATCATTACACCCCTTTCCGCAAAAATAATTTCTTCTGTCTGTTCAGTATAGGCGTATATTACATACTCCCCGCCGAAACGGTTGACATCGACGCCTTGCTCAATAAGGCGTACCTTGCGCAGCTGGCACATAAAAAGACGCCGACGGCCGCGTATATCCCTTACGACGAAAGCCTGTACGAGAATTATCGCGTGGAGGCAAATATCGAGTCGAAAATGGAAGGCGCGCTGAAAAAATGCGATTTTCACCTCTTTTATCAGCCGAAATACAATATAGCCAAGCAATGTCTCGACGGCGCGGAAACGCTGGTACGCTGGTACGATATGGAACATAACGGATACGTGCCGCCGCAGAAATTTGTCCCTCTGTTCGAATTAAACGGATTCATCAATAAGCTCGACCGTTATGTGTTTATCCATGCCTGCGAATTTTTCGCCAACGCGGTGAGAAACGGGCTGCGCGTCACTCCTATATCGGTCAATGTATCGAGGGTGACGGCCATTCAAAAGGACTTCGTATCCTTTTATGCGACCAACAAAACGAAATACAATATTCCCGACGGCTACATCACGATAGAATTTACGGAAAGCTTTTCCTTCACGAACATGGACGTCTTGAAAAATATCGTCCTCGAACTCAAAAAGACAGGCTTCCGCTGTTCCATCGACGATTTCGGGTCGGGGTATTCGTCCTGCGGCGTGCTCAAGGAGCTGCCTGTGGACGAACTTAAGCTGGATATGTTTCTGCTGAAAGCGAGCGACAATCCGCAGAAGGACGACGCACTGGTAGAAATGATGATCAGGCTGGGCAAGTCCTTTGAGATGAAGGTGACGCAAGAGGGCGTCGAGACGATGGAGCAGTTTGAAAAGCTGAAGGCTATGGGCTGTGACGTCATTCAGGGATATCTCTATTCCAAGCCCCTTTTGACGGACGATTTCCAATCCTTCGTAAACGGCACCACGGATCTCGAGTCGGTAATGAAGCGCAATGTGGAAGCGCCCTATAAAAAACCTAAGTATATCGATTTTCTCATAAACAAATAAATATAGGATCAAGTTCAAAGGCAGGCGCTGTTTTCCGTAAATTTCTATGATTACTTACTCAAAATAAGTGAGTGGAAGGGCGTTTGCTTTTTGATATATCACTGTTTTTTACAGGCAGATGAAGCGGTTTCAAGCATTGACTATAAAGCTCTTTTTATTACGATGATACAGGGGACGGCGAAATTTAAGCCTGTACTGAGGTGGGCTGTACGTCGTATATTGTCCTTGCGTGGGGGTGTCTGCATAGTCGGTTACGCTCCTTTTGAAGCCGATTCTGTGAGGTGGAGAAATATGCGGCGAAGAATATCGGAAATTGATCCCTCAAGCGCAGAAAGGCTTATGTAAAACGGGGAATAGACGCTTCCCGTAAGCAGCGCTTACGCGCAAAAAAATTTTGAAAAAATTATTTTTGAATTGGTCGTTTGAAAAAATTGAGCTTTTTCCCTAAAAAAGATGAGGCTCAATTTTTTTATTGTAAAATAATTGTGAGGCTATATATTTCTATTTCTGTATAGAAAAATAGTTTATTGTATCGAAATATAGTACAATATTCGACAAAATGCGAGGATTAAGAAAAGAATTGAAAATATAAATAAAAAATATCCTTAAAAAATTATGTTTTCTACATAATAATTGCTTTACTAATGTAAAAATATGTTGTATAATAGACTTGTTGAACGCGGAGACCGACAAAACCTGCGAAAACTTTAATATTTTGTAAAGGAGGACGTATGATACGTTCAAAAACAATCGTAGTGTTGGAATCGAATGAGGCTCTTTTGAGCGAGTGGAAAAAGGCTCTTGCAGGGCATGAAGGCTGGGACCTTGCGTACATGGGGGAAGACGGTGAAGAAGGCTTGCGGCAGATTTGTCTTTTGAAGCCAGACCTCGTTATCTCGGGGGCAAGCCTCAAGGGAACTGACATTTTTGACGTTTTGCGGACAATCAGGCGGGAAGGTTTAAGGACCAAAACGATCGTGACGGGAATGCCGAGCGATACGATGATGGGGAAAGCGATTGACGAGGGGGCATATCGTTATCTCGTGCGTCCCTTTTCCGAGGAAGATGCAATTGCAAGCGTCGAAAATGCTCTGAACGGCTGTGAAGATTTTATAACGCGGAGGGAGCATTTGAAGGCCGTTCACGGAAGAATCGGCAACGTGCTCATTGCGATGCATATACCGCCTCACCTCAAAGGCTATACGTATATGTGCGATTTACTTGTATCGGCTGTGGAAAGGCGTTCGGTGATCAACCAAATAGTAGAGATGTATAAGACCTTGGGGAAAAGGTATGAAACGAAGTGGAAAAATGTCGATCGAGCTTTGCGCCATGTCATTGAAGTTGCTTGGAAAAGAGGATTAAAAGATTCGATTAAAGAGATTTTTTCCGCTTCCGCTTGTTGCTGGGAAGAAAAGCCGCCTGTCAAAGAATTTGTCGCCTTTGTTTCGGATAATCTGGCGTTTGAAAATATAGCATAACAAAAGGCGTTTTCCTTCGGAGCGAGGAAGGAAAACGCCGGAGGTCTTTTCGGGACAAAAGATTTATGGAAAAAACTTTTGTCTCTGAAGAGAACGCGTTGGAGGATTAGACGACGCCCTGTGCCATCATGGCATCGGCTATTTTTTCAAAGCCCGCAATATTTGCACCCATCACATAGTCGCCGTCAAAGCCATATTTCTTTGCCGCGGCGTCTATATTGCTATAGATATTTACCATGATTTCTTTCAGCTTTTTATCTACTTTTTCGGAAGCCCAGAACAATCTGCCCGAAGACTGTGCCATTTCCAGGGCGGAAGTGGCTACGCCGCCCGCATTCGCCGCCTTGGCGGGTAAAAACACCGTTTTGGCACGCCTGAAAACTTCGATTGCCTCTAAAGTGGAGGGCATATTTGCGCCCTCTGCAACGTATTTTACGCCGTTTTTGACGAGAAGCTCCGCGCTCTCCGCGTCGATCTCATTTTGCGTGGCGCACGGTAACGCCACATCGCAGGGAATGCTCCAAATTCCTTTGCAGCCTTCGGTATATACGGCATCTTTCACGCGCTCGGCATATTCTTTGATTCGCCCGCGTTCTTCCTCTTTGATCTGACGCATCAAGTTGATATCGATGCCTTTTCCGTCATAGACATATCCGTCGGAATCGTACATTGCCACTACCTTGGCGCCCAAGGACTGTGCTTTTTTGCACGCATAAATCGCCACGTTGCCGCTGCCCGAAACAATGACGGTTTTGCCGTTGAAGCTGTCGCCGCGCTGGCGCATTGCTTCTTCCGTGATATAGACAAGGCCATACCCCGTCGCTTCCTTGCGGATGAGAGAACCGCCGTAGGAAAGCCCGCGGCCTGTCAAAACGCCCGTATGCTCGTCGCGGATACGTTTATATTGGCCGTAGAGATAACCGATTTCGCGTCCTCCGACACCGATATCGCCTGCGGGAATATCCGTATCCGCACCGATATGGCGATAGAGTTCCGTCATGAAACTTTGGCAAAACGTCATAATTTCTCTGTCCGATTTCCCTTTCGGATCAAAGTCGGAGCCGCCTTTCGCGCCGCCGATGGGAAGTCCGGTCAGGCTGTTTTTAAGGATCTGTTCCAATCCTAAAAATTTAATCACGGAAAGATTGACGGAAGGGTGGAAGCGCAGACCGCCTTTATAGGGCCCGATCGCGCTGTTGAATTGTACGCGATAGCCTTTGTTGATATGTACTCGACCCTTGTCATCCATCCAGGGAATACGAAAAAGAATTGCTCTTTCGGGCTCCACAAAGCGCTCTAAAAGAGCTGCTTTTTCATATTCGGGATGCTTTTTGAATACAGGCTCCAATGTGAGCAAGATTTCCGTCGCCGCCTGATGAAATTCATGTTCGCCGGGATTGCGTTCTTTGAGCTGTGTCAATACTTTTTCGATATAATTCATATTGAATCTCTCCTTTCTTGAGTTTTGCAATTCGATAAATTGATTGTGTAATATATATAATAGCATTTTTTCGTTTGTTTGGCAACAATTTGAGAGATAAAATTTGAAAAACTTTTATAAAACAATTGCTTTTCAAAGTAAAATAGAGTATAATAAGAAAGTTAAAAGACGAGAGTTTGTTTAGATGCTTTTATGGATTCTGAGTTTTTATAAGTTTCCATAGTTTAATGGATAAAGCTATTTGTTTCCTCCTAAGGTGCGGGCGGAGGCTATAAAAAACGCAGCATATTGTGATAAGAACCATTTCAGCATAGTTTTGACATAGTTTTCAATTGCTTTTAATAACTTCTGTATTGTTAAGTTTCTTTTGTTTGAGCCCCTTCAAATCATTGATTTTTTAAGCAAATTGAGTAAAATATAAATATCTGTCGGATTAGCTCAGTTGGATATGAGCGTGCGCCTCCTAAGGCTGGACCTTATCCACAGAAAAACACCATATATTGTGTTTTTGGGGCGGATTACAGCAACATATTGCGGTTTATGGCTGCTAAATGCGTGATTGGTATTAAAATTGGTATTATTTTTCGCATTTACCAACTTTTACATCGCGCACTAAATTTCATATTTGTCCGTGTACCTCAGTAGGATAGAGGGTTCGCCTCCTAAGAATATGTTATAACGACCGCCTTTCGGGCAAAGGCGATTGACATTGAGTAAGTTTAAGACTAAAATTGAATAGATTTTAAAGATGTTTCCGTAGCTCAGCTGGATAGAGCGACCGCCTCCTAAGCGGTAGGTCGGGTGTTCGAATCACCTCGGGAACGCCAAAAACTCCGCCGGAAAACCCAGTAAAATCAAGGGTTTCCGGCGTTTTTTCATTTTTACGGAAAAAGTGAAAAATCGTAAAATTCACAGATTTTCATTAGCAAAATCTCCGTCAGCTAATGGAAATTAGGACGAATGTCGTCCGCCTTTCAGGTGAACGACTTGCTAATAAAAATTAGCAGGATTTTCGCTATTTTGCTAATGAAAATGCCCTCTCTGCTAATGGCAGAAAAATTCGAGCAAAATTCCTGCTAATGAATAAGGCGTTCGTTACCCTGTTAATTCGTTCATTTAGGGGTGGTCAAGCGACAATCGCACACTACTTCTATGCCATTTCTTATTATATAATTGCGGTAACAGGAGGTGGTTGTTTTGAAAGAACAAAAATATCATTTATACCTTTCCAAGGACGAATACAGCGAAGTGCTGCAATCACTTATCCGTTTGAAGAACAGCCTGATAGCACAAGGCAGATACACGGACGCAGCAGATGATATTCTTTGCAAGGTGCTTTCAGCCAAGAAAAGAAAGTTCAAAATCAAATATATCTGAACACGAATAAAGACCGCCTACACTTTTGTAAGCGGTCTTTGCTAATTTAGAGTAAGTTAGACAAACTGGAATTTATTAGGCAAACAGAATAAGTGCAACACCTGTGATAAGCAGAACTATACCAACAACAAACTCTATCATTCCCACTTTCTTTGCGTATTCTTCTTTCTTCCGACCGGCTTTGAAATCCGCCTCAAAACCGTTGATAAGATTGTATTTCTTTTTAAAGTAAATGAAGTATCCAAACAGAAGGAATGCCAATCCCAGAACTACAGCCAATACCTTTAGGAATATCATATAAACACCTCCACAAAAAATTCAAATTTGTCTTTCTCTTAATTTCCTATTATACACCAAAATTATGAATATTTCTACCCGCCGTCTATTGACCTCAATTAAGAGGAAAGTAGGTGGCTTTTTTTGTTAGCAAAAAAATTTTCAAGAAATTTTGAAAAAACACCCCCCAAAAACGCTCTCCCATTTCAAACAAGTGAAGGGGTTAATTCCGAGCCACGAAAAGGTCAGCCCTTTCACTTGTATTTTGACAACTGAATAAACCATTCACTAAGACTTTAATTCTGATGATTTTAGCCACCTTATCGGGTACGCCGTGACTTCTGCATTGCAGAACAGCGAGAACTCCCGGTATAGGTAACAGGTTGCCCCTGTTACGGCGATGACAGTCAGAAGGATAATGATACTTCTCTACGGAGCTGGCGGAGTACCCGGCAGAGGTGAAATTCCTATGATACAGATTAGCAGTCTGTTCCTTAGTGACTTCCCGTGAGCTTATTGCTCGGCAAGGGGTGTTGAGAACAAATATTGCCCGACCGGTTAGGAAATGAGCCGGTCAAGTACATAGCCATACTGCGATGGCTATGAATTTCACGAAAGGAGGACGCACAAAGTGTCGAACTGCAAAACGATTGCGATATGCAATCAAAAAGGCGGAGTTGGAAAGACGACCACTACGGTAAACCTCGGCGTCGGTCTTGCAATGCAGGGAAAGAAAGTGCTGCTCATAGACGCAGACCCACAGGGCGACTTAACCACTTGTCTCGGTTGGCAGGATACAGACAACTTGGGTATCACGCTTGCAACGAAACTCACAGATGTCATAAATGAAACGATGAATGACCCTAGCAACGTTCCTTCTTCGTTAAGAAATCCGAGACCGGAAATCTTGTCGTCAGAGTTGCCTCTGACTTTCCTGATTGAGTAAACAACTTTTTTCATTTTTCTGGAATACCTCCATATTTTATTTTGCCTTTCGGCAGGGGCAAAGTAGCACAGGTCGAAACTCATTTGATTTGTAAATAATGTTGCAATGGGCAATAGCAACTACAAACTTGTTTTGAGAGAAAAATAGTGCCGTAAAAAGAAAAGAGCCAAACTCTTTCGAGTCTGACTCAATCAGTAAACATAAAAGTTTTAAGTGCTATTTTTCGCGGTAGTTGCTATTGCCGCTGACATGTGCTACAAAAGCAACGACGAAAGGCAATAAAACATGAAGTCTTTACTTTTTGTCTCGAACATCTTTACTTTTTGCTTTTATTGTGGTATAATAAGTAAAGAAACCAGGAGGCAGATATGTATTCTTATAAGCTGTTAGAAAATAAACTCAATGAAATTGGTTTAACCAAGTCTGACTTAACTACTCAACTCGGTATTTCATCCAGAACTATTGCCAAGATATCAAAGGGCGAGAAAATTGCCAATAATGTGCTTGTTAAGATAGCGGATTTCTTGCATTGCAATCCTAACGATTTGTTCAGAGAAGTTTGCGATAATCACATTCTGCAAATTTTGCGTGAAGAAAAAGAAGCTAAGATTTCAGGCGGACTTTATCATGAATTACAAGTCAGAATGACTTATAACTCTAATCACATCGAAGGTTCTAAACTTACGGAAGATCAAACGAGGTTAATTTTCGAAACAAGAACGATTGACGTCGGCGATGGAATCCCTGTTGATGATATTATTGAAACAAGCAATCACTTCCGAGCAATCGATTATGTGATCGATAAGGCATTAGAGCCTTTGAGCGAAAATATTATCAAGCATCTTCATTTGCTATTGAAACAAGGAACCAAGGATTCATCTCTCGATTGGTTTGCCGTTGGAGATTATAAAAAGCGAGCAAATACCGTCGGCGGAAGAGAAACTTGCAAGCCGAGCGAAGTCCATAAAGCGATGGATAAACTCGTTACGAATTTTAATTCTAAAAGTGATATAACCATCGATGATATTATTGAACTTCATGCGGACTTCGAATATATCCACCCGTTCCAAGACGGAAACGGCAGAGTCGGTAGATTGATTGCTTTGAAAGAGTGCCTTAGGTTTAATATAATTCCATTCATTATAGAAGATTCCAAAAAGTCTTTCTATTATCGCGGGCTCGCAAACTGGAATCAAGAAAAAGGCTGGCTAAGAGATACTTGCCTTGATGGTCAAGACACTTTCAAAAGAATTCTGAAAGTTCTTGATATTCATGAATAGAGTCGGTGTTTTCTCTCAGTTCGTGATAGTTACAGAGCTTAAAAGCTCGGCACTTACAAAGACGGATAACTCCAACCCTTATTTTCCACAAGGCATAGTTTTGGCATAGTTTTAGGCATAAAAAATAATTTCGATAATAAAAATTGCTTGCATTGCTGTAAAATAGGATATAAAATGCAGGTAAAATACAGAAGTTAGCGAACAAAATGTGCAAAAATGAGTGTTTTTGATGGCGTTTGACAGGATAAAATGAATTCCTAAGGGTGAATTTTAGCCGTGTAAAACCACAAGATGTTGTGTTTTTATCGCTCATCAAAATCAATATATAGAAACAAAATCATTTCGAGTATAGTTTTGGCATAGTGTTCAATGCCGACAGTATCTTCCAAGTCATAAAATATCTTCCGTTTTATGAGTTTTCGTTCCTAAAATGGAACAAGCATTTGATTTTTTGGAGAAAAACATAAGAGAATTTCTCATTTGGGTTGAGATTCGTTGAAGGTCGTGTTAAAATCTAAACGTGAGTGCATCAAGTTGATTTTTTCTTTAGTGAAAAAGTAGTGCTGGATAACTCCAACCCTTATTTTCAAAACAGCATAGTTTTGGCATAGATTTTGGCATAGAAATTGCTAAAAGATATGAAAATTGATGCTTGAAACATAAAAAACGGGGCAAAAGAGACGAAAAATACACACAAAAGCGCGCGATTTGCAAGAAAATTGCCTATTTTAGAGCAATTTGGCGGCTTAGAATCGACTCCTAAGCGAAACGCCGTTGGTTCGACTCCAATCACGGACGCCAGAAAAACCACAAGATATTGTGGTTTTTTCTATTTTTACGTCAATATATTGATTTTTAGATTTTGGAAAAACACAAAAATCGTTAATACCAATTTAATACCAATTTTAATTTTATCCGACCGAGCAAAGCCAGATAATCGTTGCAAGCGTTTCAAGACTCGCACCTTGTCTGTTTTTCTCAAATAATTTTTCGTATTGAGTGCAATCGCCGCTTGTAAACCATTGATATTTGTTGCAAAGGCGATATAGGGTTTCTGTTGAAATTTTCATTTTTTATGCTCCTTTGATTTTTTAAGACAAGTGATTTTATTGATTCCTTGCGCGTATCTGAGTTGAAGGAATCCAGTACCGAGAATGCGTTACCTATCGCAAAAGTTCGATAACAAATATGGTACTACGCCCATTACATTTCCTTATAAAAAATCTATTACCTAATATGATAAAATCGTTATCAATATGGGACTGATTTCATCAAATACTTTTTACTTTAATATTTCTTATTTCGTCCTGAAATACGATTTGAAAGAAAATACAAAAAATGGTAAAAAGATATAAATAGGTATTGACATTATCGGTTACTTATGATAAAATCAAACTGCGACATAATCGAATAACACTTTTGGAAAGTATACTTCTCGGTAGAAGTGTATTCTTTTCGCGTTACCTAAATCTTTTCATAAGGTTATTCGTAATGATTGTGTCGCAGCAAGCGGGAGATGCATTTTTATAAGTGCTGTCTTGTTTGAAACAAGGCGGCATTTTTTTTGATAAAGGGATCTGTTTGACTTCAAACAAGTCCTCTTGATAAAGAACAGGGCAGAGGCTTTTTCGCCGCTGCCTTGTAAAATTCACTAGCTATGCCGGTGTCTGAAAAAAGTTTTAGCTTTAAGTATTTGTATATTATAAAAAAGCTCCTTTGCACTAAATTATATGTGAGACTATCGTCGAGTGAAAAGGTATCATCGCTTACATTCCGCTATCGCTTTGTAGCGTTCGCTACGCTCGGTAGGAGATACCTCAAAGTAAAGAATACGATGATAATATTCGAGCGGTATGCGAAATGGAAATATAAATTGGAAAATCGACATTTTTTGCGTCGGGGGTATTACGTAAGTACGGTAGTAGGAAACAAACAAGTCGTACAAAAGTATATCCGGAAGCAGGAGAAAGAAGATTTGATTTCAGAGCAAATCCGTACGGTAGAATATTACAACCCGTTTGAGAAATGTCTAAAATCAAATAAAGAAAAATAACTTGAAAAGAAATAAAAGGTTTGCTTGTCTGCGGTAGGCAGCCTCGTATGGTGCTTAAACACCATGTTGGTATTCGCGCCCTTTAGGGCGATTCTTAAAGCCCCCACTTTTGTGGGGGATATTTACTTTTTTGCCTGTTGAGCAAGCGAGGATGAGCAAGTCGGGAAAAATGGGTTTTTTTGAATTATGAATTTGTAAATGATTTTATGGGACAAAAAAGGAAATAGTATCTGTTTTTACTATTCAATTATTATTTTTTCAACTCATTTCGGATGAAAAATAGATAAAACAGTCGGCGAGAGTGAAATATCCTGCTTCTTTTTGACATAGGGAAAAAATTAAAAATTTGAGATTTTGCCACTTTTTTTACTATTGAAAAAACAAAAAAAGTGTGTTAGAGTATTGTTATAAAAGAAAAATATAGAGACGGATACGTTTTGAGGTGTGCATGTCAAAAGCGAAATGGATATGGTATCCAAATGATTTTGAAATAGAAACGGCAAATAAATTTATGACGAATCGATACGAAAGAGACGTGTTTATCCCTCCGTTTTGGGAACTTCATTCCTGTTATAAAAATGTCAAGTTTATCAAGAATACGGAGCTGGCAGAATCTCAAACGATACATATAAAGGCCGAGGGAAAATTCAACGTACAGATAAACGGAAAATACCTTTATGATTTCAAAGGTAAAGCAGTTTTGGAGAAAGGGCGTTGCGAAATCGTCGTAAGCGTTTATAACGACAGGGGAATTCCGTGTATTTTGGTAATGGGAAAAGAGATAAATTCCGATGAGACCTGGCTGGTTACGGGCAATGATCATACATATTTTTCAGCCAAGACGGATCCGGAATTGATGAGAGACGATTCTACACCAAACTGCGTTCGTCTCGCCGTAGAAGAAAAAAAGCCCGTGAAGATCATCCGCAGCGGCGGGCGGATTATTTACGATTTCGGTCGGGAATTGTTTGCTTGCGTCCGGTTTTTCGGCGCGACTGCGGGGAAAAGGCCGGTGGTTTATTACGGCGAAAGCCTGTATGAAGCGGAGGATACGGAAAATTGCGAGTTACTTTCCACTGATTTGAAGCAACTCGGCGATACATTTACCACAAAGACGGCAAAAGCGTTTCGTTATGTGACGGCAGACGATTTGGAATTTACCGCTGTATCCGCGCTTTTCGAATATTTACCGATGAAAAAAAGAAATTTTTTCAAATGTAGCGACGAATTGGTTAACCGCATCTATGAGGTTGCGGAATATACGCTGTTTTTAAATACGAGGGAATTTCTCATCGATGGTATTAAACGTGACAGATGGATTTGGTCCGGCGACGCTTATCAATCCTATCTTATGCATTATTACAGTTATTTCGATAAAGAAGTAGTCAAAAGGACGATGCTTGCACTGTTCGGAAAATCTCCGTTCAACTTGCATCTTAACCATATCATGGATTATTCCTTTTTTTGGATCATGGGGATGTATGATTATTATCAATATACGGGGGATGCGGCATTTGTCGGGGAAAACCTGAAAAAGACCTTTGAAGTGATGGATTATACGTTGAGCCGAACGGATCAAAACGGATTTGTCGATTCGAAAACAGAAGATTGGGTATTTGTCGATTGGGCGGACCTCGACAATAGCGGAGAAGTCTGTTTCGAGCAGATACTTATGATTGTCGCATTGAAAAACTGTGCGGAATTAGGCGAAATATTTGGTGAGGCGGAGAAAGCCGCGGCGTATCGGACCCTTTGGGCGGAGAAGCTGAAAAAGTTGGATGTGTTTTGGGACGAGAAACAAAAAGCTTATATCTATTCGCTCAAAGACGGAAAGTCGGACGAAAAGATTTTAAGATATCCCAATATGTTTGCCGTACTTTACGACGTGTGTGCGGAAGAGCGAAAAGAGCATATAAAGGAAAGCGTTCTTAAAAACGACAGGATTCCCTCTATCGTGACACCGTATATGAAATTTTACGAATTTTCCGCTTTGTGCAAAATGGGCGAACAGGAATATGTCCTGGAAGAGATTAGAAATTATTGGGGCGGTATCGTAGCCGACATGTCGCAGGCGGAGATAGACGTTTATTACGATGCGCTGAAAGCGAAGGTGGACGCTCTCGTCAAGCAGGCGGACAGAACGGCGTTTGACGCGGCTGTGGAAAAGGCGAAAGCGGCGAAAGAAGCGGAGTACACCGTTTCTTCTTATAAAAATCTTCAAACCGTTTACCGCGAGATAACCGCAACGTATGAAAAGGCTCCTGAACAGTTGCTTCAGGAGGAAGTGGACGGGGCGTTGGAGAAGATAAACGCAGCGCTTTCCGCGTTGGAAAAGAAAGGCGACAAAGCCGTTCTTAACGAATATCTTGCTCTTTACAGCGGAGAGGACGCGAATGACTATACAAAGAAATCCTTCGGCGGATTTTCGGCGGCGCTCTACGAAGCGAATAAGGCGAAACGCAGCGACGACGTCAGTCAGCCGGATGTGGACGCGGCTGCGGCAGCTTTGAAGGCGGCGTATGAAAAACTGGAGAGATTGGGTGATAAAACAGAGTTGACGCAGATGTTGGCCGATGCGAAAAAGATAGACGCGACGAAGCTGGACGAAATAAAGGCGTCCGATTTGAAGAAAGCTATCGATTATGTGCAGGCGCTTGTGGATTTTGACGGGGAAATTACACAAACGCAGGTGACGGAAGCGGAGAACCTGCTTAAAATAGCTGTGGAAAACAGCAAAGTTACGGAAGGCGGTTGTAAAAGCGTAATCGGCTTCACGGCGGTCGGCACGTTGCTCTGCTTTGCTGCCGCGGTCTGTATGATAAGAAAAAAGAGGTGTGACAATGCGAAAAATTAAACGATTTGCGGTTTCGCTGTTCGCGGCGGCGATATCCCTTTCCGGTGCGTCCGTCCTTGCGGCGAATGCCGACGGAGGAAGCGTCGGGGGAAACGTACCGAAAGTTTATGAAACTCAATTTACGGTCGGCGGTTGGATCCAATTTTACGACACGGGCAAAACTTCCTATTTGGATCAAGTGAGAGAGCTTGCCCGTTGCGGAATGAATCTTATCGATGCACCCAACGCTGCAAGCGGCGCAAAAGGGAGCAATTCCGCCACCCGCTTGGTGCCGGAATTCGTCAAAAATCAGGATGAATTTTATGCCGCGCTGGACGCGGTTGCGCAGGAGCTGAACATGTACTATTTCTATCAGGGCTCGGATATGTACGATTTCGACGCCTGTTACGAAAAAGCCAGGCAGCTTGCCGCGTGTATCGGTTATCATTTAAAGGACGAACCCAGTTCCGCGCAAATGGATGCTTTGGCGGAGACGGTGCTGGAATTCGGCGGGGGCGATCCGTCGAGATGGCCGTTCGTCAATCTCTTCCCCAGCTATGCGGGAGCAACCAATCTCGGCGGTACTTATCGGGACTATATCACGAAATGGGTGAATTTAGTCGGTTCGGAAAACATGGATTATCTCTATTTCGATCATTATCCGTTTACGCAGACGGAGGATGTGCGTTCCACCTATTTCAGCGATCTCGAAGTTATCCGCGACGTGGCGTATAAAAACGGCAAGATCAAGACGGGCGGATTTACTCAGATGGGGTCGTGGAACGGCATGACCCGTCCCACCGAGGATATGGCGAGATGGAGCATGAATTCCCTTCTCGCTTACGGGCTTAAAAGTATTTCACATTTCTGCTGGGTTGCTCCCTCTTACGTTGCCCCCGAAAACGGCGGTGAGGGAATGCGGGATTTCGTTACGGATTTTGAGGGTAATCCCACCGATCTGTACGAGCCGATGACGGTTCTCAATTGGCAGACGCGCCAGCTCGGCAATATTCTTATGAATATCGACGTAAAGCACGCCTACCACACGGCTAAGACGCCCGTCGGCGCGGAGGCACTGCCGTCAGGTTTCATTTTACAGCCGGGCAAATCGACGGACAGCTTCGTGTATTCCATCGCTTATACCAAGGATACAAACGAACCCTATCTGCTTGTCTTTAACAAAGACCTGTCGGGCGAGGCGAAGGAATATCGTTTCAACGTTGATCTTACTACGGGAATCGAGAAAATAAAGTACTATAAACCCACCGATTATACGGCGGATACTCTGCCCGATCCGGGCGATTTGGAAAACACGCTGCTTGCGCCCGAAGAAATCGAGTATGACGTAAGCGGCGGAAGTTTCAACGATACGTTTAAGCCGGGCGAGATAAAAATATATAAGTTGCTTGGGGACAATTTGGAAATTTTCGAAGAGCTCAACGTTCCCGAAAGTAGTCATCAAAGCGGCATTTATATAGGTCCGCAGAAAATATCCCTGACGACGGGGGACAACGGCGCGAAGATTTATTATACCACGGACGGAAGCTTTCCCGAGGTGAACAAGGGTACAACCAAGCTGTATGACGGTACGTTTGAAATCGGCTCTTACGGCGAATCCGAAACCTATACCGTCCGCGCTATCAGCGTGCGTGGATCGGACGTTAGTCGGGTGTTGGATATAGACCTGATGATCATGGATGCTTCAAGGAATATTGCGCAGGGAAAAATCGGGAAATTCCTGTCTATGGATATGTCGAGAGAACTGGAATTTGAGGGCTTCAACGGCTCGGCGGCGAATATCAAAAATCTGACCGACGGGTCTTTCGATCCCGGATCCAGTACCTTAAGTACCAAAGAAGTCGGCTGGGCGGTGATTGACCTCGGGGAAGAGGCGTCGGTAGATAAAGTTACCTTTTCCATGTGGCACGACTGGTGGTTTGGAAAAGTCAAGATACAGCTCGCCTGCAAGGAAGATTTCAGCGATGCGGTTACGGTGTTTGAGGCGGAATCTATGCAGAACGTCGCCACGGTGGGGAAAACCGTTACGTTCGAACCGAAACGAGCGCGTTATTTGCGGGCGACAAACGATTGCAAAGGCGAGGGAAAACAATCGCTTTTTACCGAATTACAGGTTTACACCGCATATGATTCGGGGGAAAATCTTATTGCGGATAAAGAAAATTGGTCTGCGGTCGGCGGTGGAAATTTCACAAACGACGGAACGATAATCCGGGAAGCCGACGAGTATCAAACATCCAAATGGGATAAAGCATACAGCTACAACGCGAAAACGTACGAAAATTTCATGATCGACGCCAAGATGTCGATAGACGTAAGCGATCCCGGCGCCTGGGGGTATGTGGGCGTGCAGATATTCCGCGATTCGACGGATGTGGTTCAGTCGAATACAGGCAAAGGCGTCGTTGTGGGTATCGAGCCGAAAGGCAGGGCGCTCCTTTGGAACGGCAGTCGCGAAATAGGGCCTCTCGATGCAAATATCGTCGGCTGGAACGTCGGACACAGTTTCGATTTCAAACTGATCGTTTATAAAGGAACGGTATCTCTTGCCATCGACAACCGCCCCGTGATGAATGTGTATTCCGCTGACTTTTTGGGTAAAAACGGTTATATTTCTATCCATTCGGGGCTTCTACCCATGACGGTGACGAAATTCAACGTAACACTGCTCGGAGACGATTTTGCATTTCCTGTCAAAGGGCAGGCTGCGGCGGCATGCGCGGACACTAAAGTTGCGGTAGAACGATATTTATCGGAAAAAGAGGTGCTTAAAAAACTCGGGGACAGCGTCGAGGTGATCGATACGGCGGGCGTGAAGCACTCTGTAAGCGTAACATGGTCGAGCGACGAATACGATAGGATGAAAACCGGTAATTTCGCGTTTATCGGACTTCTCGATGCGGCGGAACTCGAGAATTTGGGAATTTCCAATATTTACGGAATAAAAGCGTATGCCACGGTATTTGTCAAATCGGAAATAGACAGAAGCGTTATAGAAAATCTTTTGAATATCGTAGCGGGGCTGAAATCTTACGAATATACAGAAGATTCCTGGGCATATCTGCAACTGAAAGTTGAGGCGGCGGAAAGCATTCTCGCAGATGAATTTCTCGTTCAATCGGACGTCAACGTGGGTATGTTCCAACTGTACGATGCGCTTTATAAAACGCTTGAGTTCAGTGGGGATCTGACAGCTTTGCAAAGCGCCATAGACGAAGCGAAAGCGGTGAATCCCGCGTTCTATACGGATTATTCCTATGCCGATTATAAAGCACTTTTGGATGACGCCGAAAGTTATATGACGCAGTCGTTCAAGACCTACGAAGAAGTAAAGGCGAAAGCGGCGGCGTTGAAAGAATCGAAAAAATATCTCGTGGAAAAAATCGCCGAAGGAAAAGAATTTATGGAGGAGAAGCCTTCCGTTGAGCCTTTGGATAAAGAGAAACCGGGTTGTAATTCGAGCTTGGCATTGGGAGGCATCACGGGTATTCTGTTGTTCGCTATCGGAATATTTCTCAAAAAGCGGTAAAGTTTTTCACTGATAAAAAATAGAAAGAGGGCTAACTACTTTGCCAAAGTTTCCATAAAGGAGTTCGGCGAGGCGGTATCGATGAAGATTCGGGCGCGGCGTGAAGCCGCGCCTTTTCTCTTTGAGTTTCAGATTTATGGTAGTGATGTGGCCAAGGCGCTTGGATATCCGCTTGCCGCAGTCACAATAACCTTATACCGTTTTATAGCATACCTGAACGATAATGTCCTGATCGGTGTCGCCGCTGTTTTTTCCGAAAATATTAATTCCGCCGACATAGCGCGCGCTCTCTTTAATGCCGATGCGAAGGGTGGTAAGGTCACGGCTGTTGAGTTCAAGCATGGGAAGGGTAACCTCGCTGACCAAAGCCTCGTCTATAAAAGTGCCCCTGTCGTCGATACGAACCTTTTTTAACATGCCGTACTGTGTCGAATTGACGGGCCAGTGCGGAATGGGAAATCTGCCCTTGCGGTCGCCGTAATCGCCTTGGCTGCGATAAGTACAAACTTCTTTGCCGTTGATCCAAAAAGTGATATCCGATTTCCATACGTTATTGTAGTTGGGACATTCAGAACAGAGTTCCACGGAAAAAGTAAAGCTTAAAATTGTTTTGTTTTTATACTCAAAAGCGGGAACGGAATATTCCACATATCCTTTTGTAAAGGAGAGCAGGATAGCGTTCAATCGTTCGGGCGTACGAAACACGTCGGGATTGTCGTGCATATACACCAATCCGTTTGCATTGACAAGTCCGCAGGGCGGTTGAAGGTCGAAACCGGTATAGCTTCCAATTGGGATATTATAAACAAACTCCGTATTTTTATACGAAAGAGGCGTCTTGAGGTCGACCGTGACGCTGGCAAGCCCTTGGGCAACAATTTTCTCGTTTCCCCTTTTGTTTGGATTGGGCAACACTTTTACGAGATTCGCGTCCTTCAAAAATTTTAAGTGGAAAGTGGTGGTGCTGACGGACAGGTTCAACTTTTCCGCCAAACCGATTACGCTGTAACTATTGGATCCGAGAAGCCGCAGCATTTTACGCCGCACAGTGGAATTGAGCGCGGCGGCAAATCTGTCGAGCTGCATTTCGTCGTTTAAATTGTAAGTCGTCGAGGTATCCATGTTTTTATTATATCTCAAAAAACTCGAATTGTCAAGACTTTTTGAATTTCGATAAATTCTGTAAAAATATGACGGGGGGCGAATTTTTGAAAATTGGGGACTTGCGGAGTAAAAATAATTGTGTTAAACTATAATTACGAAATAAGCTCAAGGGATATTTTTCGGGCGAAACGGGATAAAAACAGTAAGGAGGATTTATGAAATTTTTCGGCAAATTTTTGGCGGGCGTTGCGCTGGTAGCTACGCTTGCGGGCGCCGCGGCGTGCGGCGGAACCCCAAAAGACAGCACGGGCAGCGCGGAAGTGACAGTGGGTACTTTCAAGAAAGACTTGTACTTTGAGAATTGGAGCGCGTTTTCGGTTAAAAATGAAAATCATTCCTATGCCCGCATCGTGGAAGCAGACGACGGTACGCTGATCGCGACGGGTGAGGACGAGAAGAACGGGCTGAGAATTTACAGGAGCACGGATCAAGGCAAGACGTTTACGGAAAACGCCACAAAGGTGCACGATCCCAATTGGGAGGGGTTTGTATATGACGCGAAATGGCAGCCAACTTTATACGTCTTGCCGCAGGATGTCGGAACGGAATTGAAGAAGGGAGACGTTCTTCTCGTCGCTACTTCCATAGACGGCGGCGCGGACAACTTTACGCGCAACGAAATCCATCTCTACATCAGTAAAGACGTAGGCTTGACCTGGTCGCATCTTTCCAAAGTACAGGAGTCTCAAAACAAGGCTCAGTCGGGCGGCACGCAAAACGGCTGTTGGGAGGGAAACCTTTTCGTAAACGCCAGCGGAGAGCTCGCCTGCATCTTTGCGGACGAAACCGAGCACAACGTTCACCAGCAGCGCATCGTTTATAAAACGACGACGGACGGCGTGAATTGGAGCGAGCTTGTAGAGGTGGTGGCTCTTAACGAACGCGATCTGCGGCCGGGAATGCCTTGCGTTACCAGAGTGAAAGACGGGAAGTACTTTTTAACGATCGAAATGGTGGGGGAGTCGGACGTGCCCATTTACTGGAAAATGTCCGACGACGGCATCGACTGGGGGGACATTACGACAAAGGGAAACAGGATTTCCGTTCAGGAAAAGGTGATCGACCATTTGACGCAAAAGGAAGTTACGGCGACGGTCAGCCCCGGGGCCAGCCCGTTTTGCGCGTGGACGTCCTATGGCAAAGACGACAACGGCACGGTTTTCGTAACCTCCATGGATACCCATTGGAAAAACGGAACTCCCGAAAATGCGCCCGGCAACGATTTTTTCGTCAGTTACGATTTGGGGCAAAGCTGGGAACGGATCAATCATCCCGTAACCTATTCCAACAAAACGGACGTAAATAGGCCGGCGTACAGCCCGTCGATGTGCGTTTCGCAGGACGGCGAATACCTGTATGTGGTAAACAGCATTATTCCCGACGCTTCGGTGATCGACGACAATATCAAAAATAACGAAAAAAATCTTTTGGTGTTTGCAAAGGTCGATTTTTCCAAAAGCTTGCAGGCCTTGAAAAAATAATCGGCATTAAGGAGGATAAAACATGAAAAAAACAACTATGATTTTGAGCGTAGGGCTTTCCGCCCTGGTGGGAGCGTCCGTTATGGCCGGCTGCGGCGGCCCCAGAAAAAAGGCAACCACCGATCCTTTTGTAGATGATTTTGACGCTTCGAAGGAATACACCATCAATTTCTTCGGCTGGGGCGACGATCAGGAACAGGATATTTATAAGCGTATCATCAAAGATTTTGAGGCGCAATATCCAAACGTCCACGTCAAATACGACGCGACGGCGGCGGGCGAATATCTTCCCGCCCTGACGGGAAAAATCGACAGTCTTCCCGACGTGTTCTATTTGCCCGACACCGAATTTTTACAGTGGGCGGATTCGGGACGGCTTTTGAATCTCCTCGACGCGGAAGGCTCGCTCGAAGATGAGCTTTCGGCGATTTGGGAAAACGCGGTAAACGAATATTATTACAATCCGCAAACCTATACGCTGGGCAAGAGCGAGGGCGCGGGTTTGTACGCGCTGCCCAAGGATCAGGGACCCTATACGCTGGGTTATAACAAAACGCTGATGACGGAGCGAATTGCCGCCAATCATCTGCAGAACGACGAAGAGGTGCGGGCGCTGCTTTCGGGCGAACCCGTCAGCTGGGCCGCCTTCATTTCCGCCATGGACAAACTGCTCGAGGGTACGGCGGACGATTTTTACGGCATTCCCTATTACGAGCTGGAGCACGCGGTCTATTCCAATAACGCGACGTTTTTCGACGAAACGGTGACGACCTCCACGCTTACTTCCCCCGCGTTTGTGGATGCGGTGCAGTTTATCGGCGATCTCGTGACCCACGGAATCATTAAGCCGCAGGGGCTCGGCGCGATCGGCGAGGGCGCGGACGCTACGTTCTATGCCAAGAAATCCCTCATGACCTTCGTGGGGCCTTGGGACTTTGCGACGATCTGGAAAAACGACACGATGAACGTGGATATTCTCCCCGTCCCTTACGGCCCCGGTCCCGACCGTCAATACGGAACGGCCGACGACGGAAAGAGCACGGCGTTTATCGGCTCGATGGGCTACTGTATTCCCGAGAAAACGGTAGAACGCGGCACGGCGGGCGCGTCCCTTCGGCTTGCGAAATATCTTGCGATGAACGAATCGGCACAGCGCAAATTTTATGCTTACGGCCAGTGTATCCCCAACCTGAAATCGATGGCGGAAGAGTACGTCACCGACAGCGAGCACGCTTTCTCCGAACTCGGGCATACCGATCCCGAAAACAGAAAATTATTTATCGACATCGTGGACGGTTTCAAAAATGCCGAGGACAGGATCGCGGGCAAGACGCGAATTCTTTATTATACCTACAATTCCGACTGGCGAGGCAATCTCGAGGACACCATCAACCTTTCGGGGCTTTATACCGGCGCAAAGACGGCGCAGCAGGTTTTAGAGGGCTACAACGCAACCTTTCAAAGCGAGCTTGATCTCATGAACGAGCTCCTCAAGGGTTAACGGAGGTGTGGCATGGAAGGCCGTAAATGGGGGAAATTGGAAAAGAGGGAAAAGCTGACGGCGCTTCTTTTCGTTTCGCCTCTGATGATCGGATTTATCGTCTTTACGTTGATCTGCATGGTCATATCCGTTGCGTACAGTTTTACGAACTATAATCCCGTTGCGGGTCGTATGGACTTTGTAGGACTTGCTCAGTTCAACAATCTGTTCACGCATCCTACCTATAAAAGAGCTTTTCTCGACTCGATTGTAAACACGTTATTTTTATTGCTGGCCACGCCGCTTTCCATCGTCATTTCCCTGTTGCTTGCGTCGCTTATGAACAGCAAGCGGTTCAAAGGGAGGACGTTCTTCCGCGTCATTATCTATCTGCCGGCGGTGACAAGCGTGGTGGCGGTCAATTATGTGTGGCGCTACATGTTCGAAGATCATGGGATTTTGAATTCTCTGTTCGGCACACGTATCAATTGGCTGAACGATAACACGCTGATCAAAGTGGCGATGATCGTCAAAAACGTATGGGGCGGCATCGGCACGCAGGTCATTCTCTTCATGGCGGGCATGGCGAACATTTCCGACGAATATTACGAGGCCGCCGACCTTGACGGCGCGGGGTCGGTGTATAAATTTTTCCGAATCACGCTGCCGCTTATCACGCCGGTGCTGTTTTACACCATCGTGACGGGGCTTATCGGCGGATTTCAGATTTACGCGGACGTTCAGCTGTTTGCCGCGGGGCAGTACGGCTCGCGTACCATCGTGCACTTTATCTGGCAGCGGGGAATCGGAGCCAACAATTACGGGCTGGCGAGCGCGGCGTCCTTCTTGCTTGCAGCCGTCATTATGATCATTACCGTGATACAGTTCAAATTTTCCAACGCTTGGGTTGAACGTACGGAGTAAGGGGGCGGAAACATGGAAAACACAATTCGAAAAAGCAATAAAACGGTTTCCGCGATCGTGCTCGGCCTCATGTATGCCGTTATGATACTTTTGGCCTTTACAATGGTATTTCCGTATTTTTATATGGTAATGACGACGTTCAAGACGCAGGCGGAATCCCTGGAAGCGGGGCTCAACATATTCCCGAAAGTCTGGACGGCGATGGCTTACGCGGACGTCTGGAAGCGTGTGCCTTTCGGAACGGGTATCTTAAACACGCTTACGGTGGCGGCGCCCGTCATTTTGGTGGGTTCGTTTACCTCGGCGCTCGGCGCGTTCGCCTTTGCCAAAATGCGCATGCCCTGTTCGAGAATTATTCTTCTCACGCTGATGAGCGGCATGATGGTTCCCTTTGCGGCGCTCTTTCTTCCGCAATATCAAATCTGGAATTCCCTGGGCATGACGAACCACCTTTTGCCGCTGATTCTGCCCGGCCTGTTCGGAAACATCTCCATGGTGTTTTTCTTCATTCAGTTCATGAGCGGAATTCCCAACGCGCTGTTCGAAGCGGCAAAGATAGACGGCTGCGGGTATTTTAAGAGCTTTCTTCATATCATGCTGCCGTTGCTTTGGCCCGCGATGGCGGCGCAGGGCGTGTTTTGGTTTTTGGGGATCTGGAACGATTATTTCGCGCCCTCGATCTATCTTACGCGGCCGGAGGTGATGACCTTGCAGCCGCTCATCAACCGCTTGAATTCTACGCAGGGAGCCACCAATTTCCCCGTTGTCATGACGGGCGCGTTTCTTTCAAGCATTCCGCTCATTGCCGTATATCTCGCTTTCCAGAAATACTTTATGAGCGCGCTTTCCATTACGTCAGGAATTAAATAAATATAAAGGGGTACAGATATGAAAAAATTAGCAACAGCGCTTTTATGCGTATTACTCGGCGTTACGTGCACGTCTGCGTTTTCGGCCTGTAAGGACAACGGGCCGACGTCCGACAGCAGCGGCGGTAAGCCTCCCGTTGTCGTGGACAGCAACCCGACCGTAGTGGGGGGAGGCGATACTTTTTACTTTTTTGCGGAGACCGGGAAGGATCTGGAATTTACCATGAGCATGAAGGGCGGCAGTTTCCAGAGCTTGAAGCGGGGAGACGCCCTTTTGACGCGGGATACCGATTATACCTGGAGCACTTCCCGGGAAATCCTTGCGATTAAACATTCGTATCTTTCCTCTCTGGCGGAGGGTGAATATTCCTTTACCTTTACCACCTCGCTGGGAAGCTGCGAGCTTGCGGTAAGCGTCGGGCCGAGCAACGTCGCCGCGGGATATCCGTTGCAATTTGCCGATCCCGCCATGGATACGGCCTCTATGGCGCCGATGGATCACTTCTTCTCCAAGATCTCCCGGGACGACGAGGCGGTGACCTTCCATTTTGTTACCTTCGGGGATTTTGACAGGGAAGAGGGGGAATTGGAATTTATCAATATTCTCATCAACAACGAACCCTATTCCAACAAGGGATATACTTGGTGTTTGACGGAAAACGACCTCAACGTTCGTGTTTTCAGCGACGGGCAGGTGATTTATAAGGACGACTTTACGGGGGAGGAACAGCAGACGACGCCTCCCGGAAAAGACAATATCTGGTGGGCGACCGTGCGCGAGCCCGGTTATGAAAATTATAAGACGGAGGGCGTGGAAAATACGACGATCATTCGTCAGGGCGGCGTCACCTCCTTCTCGGTGGCGATTCCCTATTCGGTATTCGGAATTACGAAAGACGATTCTTTCCGTTTTGCGATGATGGAATGTTCGGAATTCAGCCAGCGCGATTTCAACCTCTATGCGCACGGATACTGTGATCTCAACGGAAAACGCTTACAGGACCCCGCGATCGTCGCGGGCTGGCCGATGTGCGACAAAGAGGGGAATATCGTTCGTCCCGAGGACATTGTGGATACAGACGTTCCCGCCGATTACAAGCTGAATTTTGCCAAAAACAAGGACGATATTTATGCCAAAATTTCTCCCGCCGAGGAAGGTGGCGTCGTAACGGGCGTGACGTTCGATTTCTGGACGAAGGGCGACTTCGATACGGAAATCGGCGGAAACGGGAACCCTTACGACGAGTTTATCAATATTTATCTCGATTTGCCCGCGTTCAACAACGACGGTTTGAACTGGCATTTCGTGAACAATCAAGACGTAAATATCCGTATTTACCGCGACGGAAAAGTATATTTCAAAAATGTTTTCCCCGATAAAAACGGACAGACCAACGGTACGGACAATATTTGGTACACGCGCGAGGGCAATCTGACGGACGCGGATTTGCTGTTTGCTGCGCCGATCGCGATCGATACGAGCGCAAAGGGCGTCACGACGTTCGGTATCACCGTTTCGTTTGAAAAGCTCGGCCTTACGGCGGGCAACGAAGCGTTTCGCTTCTTCCTTGCGGAGGCTTCCGACAACAGCACGGCCGATTTCAATTACTACGGCGGAGATCTGTCTTACGAGGGAACAAAGGCCGCAACGAACGACAGCAAGCTGACGACCTGGCCGCTCTATAATGCCGGGACGGGCAAGATCACTCTCGCGGGCGAGCTTCCCGCGGCTCCCGTATTTACGGACAAAACGCTTACGATCGATCCCTATCGCCAGGAAAGCAATTCCCTGACGATCGGCGGCACTTCCGATTATTCCTGCGACTATGAGCTGGCGGACGCGATTGAGGGCGTAAGCCTCGAGGGCGACGTTCTCTCGGCGGCGAAAACGGTCGCCAACGGAACGAAAGTTACGATAAACGTAAAATATTTCGACAGCGTAAGCGGCTATAGCGGCACGCTTTCCTTCGGAGTGACGATCAGCATTAAGGACAGTACGCCCGAGGCGCCCGCGTTTACGGGAAATGCGCTGGCCTACGACGTCGCGGATAAAAACGCGGTAAAGAGCGTAACGCTTGCCCCCGACGCGGGCGCGTATGAACATTATCGTTATACTTACGCATTTACGGAAGGAACTTCGCACGACGGGTTTTCGCTTACCGCGGACGGCGTTCTCACTTCCGCGAAGGACGCGGCCTGGTCGGGCAATGTGTCTGTTACGGTAACTTATACGGATACCGAAAACGCGTCCGCACCTGCAAGAACGGTTACGTTTACGGTCGCCGTTACCGTTTCCAACAGCGCGGTTGCGGAAAATCCGCCCACGTTTTCGTCCGATTTGAAGATAGCCTATGACGTATTTACGGCGGAAGAGTCCGAAAAGAAGCTGGAGCTTTCGCCTTTGACGAATCCCGGTAGCTATACCATCTCCTATACCGTTAAGGGCGCGCCCGCAAACGTTTCTCTCGTGAAGGAAGGCGGAAAGGATATTCTCCGGGTAACCTATACGGCGGCGACGGAAAAAACGCTGACCATCGTAGCTGCTTTTGAGGAGAACGGCATGAGCTACACGGTGGAATTTTTTGTCGCGGTGAAAGTGGAAGACTCGACGCCGCCCGCATTTGAACAAATCGAACTCAATTACTTCAAAGGCCAAACGGGCTCTTTGACGATTGCGCCCGTCGCAGACAACGACAGATACGAGCTTACCTATGCCTTGAAAGAGAACGTCGAGGGAATTTCTCTTACCGCAGACGGCGTACTTACCGGCAGGGTGACGGCGCTCAATGCTACCCCGTTTACGGTGGTGGTGACCTGCAAGGATACCCTCGGCAAGCTGGAAGATAAAAAAATCGAGGTTAACGGAGCCGTCAACGTGACCGAAATCACGTTCAGCTTCAGCGAAGGCGCCGATCCGTTTAAGGTATATGCCGACAGGACGGCGGAAGGAATTACCTTTAACTTTACGACGACTACGGGCTTTGGCAGCGAATTGGAGTTTGTGAGCATCTTTATTGATAAGATGATGAGAAACGACTCTATTAACTGGAATCTCGGCGCGGAAGATTATGCGGTTCGGATTTATCACGACGGCAAGGCTTACATCAAGACGGGATTCGATATCAATCAAGCCGACCCGTGGTGGGAAAGCTCGAAAGGGCATGCCACAAGCACGTTTACGCCGCTCGGGGACGTGGCAATGAAGATTGAAGGCGATGTAAAAACCTTCTCTGTCACGCTTACGAACGCACAGCTCGGCATTACGGAAAATACCGAAAAATTCCGTTTCCTGATGCGGGAGTGGAGAGAAAGAGGCGTAAACGACCACAACTGCGATTTAATCGGCGATAATATGGCCGTCAATCGTTTTGAAGCCAAAATGGATCACAATAGCGCTGCATGGGCGATCTTTGATTTGAAAAACGATAAAATCGGATTTGACGGCAAGATGTTCGAGTACGCCGACGCCGATATCAGCTTTGGTTACGGCGTCCGCAGAGACAGCTTTACCGTAGATATGGAACGTGTGAACGGCGGCGTCAGGTTTAACTTTGCGACGAACGGCGCGTTCGGCTACGAAAACAATAATCTGGAATTTGTCAATATTTATCTGGACATGTCCAAAACGACGGACGGCATCAACTGGAACTTCCAAAACAGCAAAGATATCAACGTGAGAATTTACAGCGACGGCACTGTTTACTACCGCAGGAATTGGAGCGGCGCGGCGGACGAACTTTTCTGGAGGCTCGATCATGCGACCTATCAGTATAAGCTCGACGGCGTGGCGATCAGCCATGTAAACGGCGTTACGACCTTCAGCTTAACGCTCACGGATGAGTTTTTGTGGGGGGAAGAGGGGACGCCCGAAAGCTTCCGTTTTCAATTCAGGGAATGCGCGGACAACGACGCCAATTTCAATCTCTATAATAATGACAATAAAGACGGGTTTACCAAGATTAACGGTACGCAATACGGCGGAGACCATGACACCAGGTTCTGGGCAACCTATGATCCCCAAACTAACGGCGTAACGAAAGGGCAGTAAAATTTTCTCATGGCGCCGACAGACAGGGCTTCTGTCTGTCGGCGTTGTTATGACGGCAAAAAGGAAAGATCACAATGAATCATGCAAAATGTTACATTCAACATTATCCCCGTCCTCAGTTTGTGCGCGGCGAGTGGCTCGATCTCAACGGAAAGTGGGATTTTACTTTCGACGAGGGCAACGAGGGCGAAGACAGAAAATATTTTCAGGGCTTTGAAAAACAGTACGATATTTTTGTTCCGTTCACTTATGAGTGCGCGGCGAGCGGGATCGGTCGGGAAGAACCCTGCGACAACGTCTGGTATCGGCGCAGCGTAACGCTGGACAAAACGCAAATTGCAAAGCGGTGCCTTCTCAACTTCGACGGCGTGGATTATACGGCAAAGGTTTGGGTAAACGGTTGTTTTGCGGGCACGCATTCGGGGGGATATGTCCGCTTTTCCCTCGACGTCACCAATTATGTCAAGGAAGGGGAGAATATTATCGTCGTCAAGGCGGAGGACGGCGACGATATCGCCCGTCCGCGCGGCAAACAGCGTTGGATGCCCTACAATTACGGATGTTGGTACGTGCAGACGACGGGCATCTGGAAAGGCGTATGGATGGAATTTACCAGCCGCAAGGGGCAAATGAACGGCGTAAAGATTACGCCTCGCATTGACGAATATTCTTTCGACGTCGAACTGGACGCTATGCTTGCGGGCGGGAAGGGGTACGAACTTTTCACCGAAATCGAATTCAGAGGAAAATTAGTGGCGAGCGTGCGTTCCGCTTTCAACGGCGAGGTGGTGAAGCAAAAGCTTTTTATCGAAAGCAGATCGATCGACAATCAGGTCTATTTCTGGTCGCCCGGAGATCCCTCCGTCTATGACTTTACGTTTACGCTTTTCAAAGACGGCGAAGAGATCGATAAAGCGGGGAGTTACTGCGGTTTCCGCGATTTCAGGGCGGAAGGGAACAGAGTGATGTTGAACGGATTTCCCTTCTATCAAAAACTTGTGCTCTATCAGGGATATTGGAAAGATACGGGCATTACGCCGCCGAGCGAAGAGGCCGTCGTCAGGGATATCCGCCTGATCAAAGAAGCGGGCTTTAACGGCGCTAGGCTGCATCAGCTTGTGGAAACGGACGAGTTTTTGTATTACGCGGACATAATGGGCTTGCTCGTATGGTGCGAACTTCCTTCCCCGCATACCTTTAACGAGCGCGCGAATACCCGCGTTGTCCGCGAATGGCAGGAAATTCTCCGACAGACGTATAACCATTGCGCCCTCGTAACGTGGGTGATCTACAACGAAAGCTGGGGAATCCGAGAGGTTGCGCACAACAAAACGCAGCAGACGTTTACCGAGAGCATGTATTTGATGACCAAGGCCTACGATTCTATGCGGCCCGTAATCGCCAACGACGGTTGGGAGCATACCTTATGCGACGTGCTTACCCTTCACAATTACGAGCAGGACGCGCAGGTTTTTGAAGAAGTTTATCACGATGTGAACAACTTGCAGGGCAAGCATCAGAAACAGCCTCCTCATATGCCTTTTGCAAGCGGATACCGTTACGGCGGTCAGCCCGTCATTTTCAGCGAATACGGCGGCTGCGCGTTCAGCGACGACGTCAAGGCCGGCTGGGGCTACGGCGAGTCCGTACGGGGAGTCGATGCGTTTTATATCCGCTTCGGCGCGTTGCTGCGCAGTATCAAATCGTTCGGCTACTGCTCGGGATATTGTTATACGCAGTTTACCGATGTACAGCAGGAGAAAAACGGCCTGTTTACGATAGAAAGAACCTGTAAGGTGGATATCGGGCGGATCCGCGCGATAAACGAGGAATAAGAGGCGTGCATCATGAAGGAACGTTGGACAAAGGAACGGGCGTGGAAATGGTATGAAAAAACGCCGTGGGTGATGGGCGTCAATTATGTTCCGTCCGTCACTTTGCACGCCATGGAGCTGTGGCAGGAAGATACGCATGAGGAGGTTATGAAAAGCGTTCGCAAGGAGCTTGCTCTGATGCGGGATATCGGCATAAACGGTGTAAGAATGTTTCTGCCCTTTTATGTGTGGTTTCATGACGGGGAACGTTTTTTAGATCGTCTCGAAAGTTTTTTGCGGGAACTCGATCGGCAGGGAATCGCCATGATGCCCGTTATCTTCAACGACTGCGTGGGCTTCGGCAAGCCGCGGGATATTACCCCGCCTCTTGCAAAGGGCTGGCATTCGTACGATATCGGGCATCACGGCGGCCATAAGAGCAATCCCTTTACGGGCGAAAAGAATTTGAAGGGTTGGATCTATTGGGACGAAAGCGACTGGCGGCCCGTGATGGAGGAATATCTCTCCGCTTTGCTTTCAAGATTTCGCAATCATTCGAGCATTATCGCCTGGGATTTATGGAACGAACCCGGCAACAGCAACCGTCACGATATGAGTATTCCCTACTTAAAGCGGGCGTTTGAAATTGCTCGTTCGTTCGATCCCGTGCAGCCTTTGACGGCAGGGGTATGGTTTTATCCCGAGGATTACGGCAAAGCTCCGCAGGCGGACGTGGAACCCATTCAGCGCCTGGCGCTCGACTTGTCGGATATCGTCACTTTTCATCAATACGAGAATATCGAACGGGTAAAGAGAGTGGCGGACAAACTGAAAGAGGAGGGGCGTCCGATGATGAATACCGAGTGGCTCAACCGCGTGCAGGATAATTTTATTGAGGACAATCTTCCGTTGTATCATGATAAAAAGATCGGCAGTTTCAGCTGGGGAATGGTAGCGGGAAAATCGCAGCATTTTCTCCCTTGGGACGAACTTTGGCAAAACAAAACGCTTCCCCTCAACCGCTGGCAGCACGACTTATTCGATACTTTTCATACGCCTTACGACAGGGCTGAAATCGAGCTGATGCGCCGCTATGGAGCGGAGTTAAAATAAATTTTACGGACAACGATCTTTTTTGTTTTCCGCACACATATCAGGAAGACAAAAAAGATATTTAACCCTGAAATCCTGCAGGCAGTGGGGGGGTAGGCATTTCAACGGGCTGGAAATCAGTAGTCAATTTCGTAGATATAAAATGGGAATTTTACGGAACCGACGTGACTCGCCCTTACACATAACCAAATTATTGCAAGATACCCCGTGGAAATTTCACGGGGTATCTTGTCGAGAAAGCCACGCGATAGTCGCGTGGTTCGGTAGGGGTTAACCGATGAATTGAGATAAAAACTCCGATTTAGTATAATGAAAGTGTGACCGGCCAGTTACAAAAAACCAACTCGGAGGATATTAAAAATGAATGAGCTAGAGGATTGCGTCTATCGGTCGTTAAAAAATCTGTCTCAACTGCTGAAACGGCAGACGCTTTCTAATTGGGCGGCGGCCCGTTGGTTCGAATGTTTGATCCCGATTCTTTGGCTGAAAGAACGGCGTCCCGAAGCCTGGCTGATAGAGTTGGCCGTACGTCTGAAGGCGCAGGGAATCGACTATACTTGCGCTTTAGGCCTTTGGAAAGGCGTTAAGGGAGAGTGGAGCTATGAAACGCATGTCGTCAATGCGGCTATGGCTTTGCGCGGCGAAGCTCTGTGGTGCGCTCTGACGGGCGAAGCTTTGACGGACGAAGCGGAACGACTTTACCGCCTTTTGACGGAATACCATAGTACGGCTTACGGTCACTTTACGGGCGACGAATGTCTGGCGGGGAACAGCCCTATTCAAGGAAGCGAACTCTGCGGCGTTGTCGAGGCAATGTACAGTTACGAACTCCTCTTTTTCCTGACCGGTAAAAGCGAGTGGGGAGAGAGGCTGGAACTGATAGCTTTCAACGCTCTTCCCGCAACGCTCGAAACGGATATGTGGTCGCATCAATACGACCAAATGACCAATCAGCCCGCGGCAATTCACTTTCCAGATCCTCCCATTTTCGGGACGAACGGACCGGAATCGAATATGTTTGGACTCGAGCCTAATTTCGGGTGCTGCACGGCAAATTTCAGTCAGGCCTGGCCGAAATTTGCCCGAGCGGTAATCGGAAGGGAAAAAGACGGCTTTACAATTCTTTCCTGCGTTCCGTTTTTAGCAGAGAGCAGCTATGGTAACGGTTTAATAAAGCTGGAGTGTATTTCGGAATATCCGTTCCGGCCTAAAATTCGGCTCAAGGTTGATCATGACGGCGACGAAAGATGGACGCTGCGCGTCCGTATTCCCGCCGATACAGAAATTAAAGACTGCGAGGGAACAAGGGAAGGCATGTTTCTCCTTTTTACCCCTCCCGCGGGACATTGGGAGACGGAATGGGAATTTCTGGCCCGCCCCAGGCTTATAAAAAGACCGAGAGAGCTATACGCTCTGCGGTACGGGGCGTTGTTGTTTGCGCTTCCGATAGAGGGGCGGAAGGAGAAGCGGGAATATATTTCCGACGGCGTGGAAAGAAAATTCCCTTATTGCGATTACGAGATTTTTCCCGATTCTGCCTGGGAATACGCTTTTGTTCGGGAATGCGACTTCGAAGTGATCGAATGCGCATACGAAGCTGCGTTCGATCGAGAGCGCCCGCCTCTTAAGATCAAGACGAAACTGGCGCCTATAGATTGGGGCTGGGAAGAGGGCCATCGTTGGGTTGCCGCCGTCTGTCCGAAGGGAGAACGTAGCGGAAAGGACGAGGAGAAATTCCTGCAGCCGTACGGCTCTACCACTTTGAGAATGACTGAATTGCCCATGATAGAAAAAGGAGAAAAATGAAATATATTTTTGATACGGACATAGGAGACGATATCGACGATGCCGTCGCGTTATGCGCGGCCGTTCGCGGAGGATTGAATTTGTTGGGAGTAACCTCCGTCTTTCTCGACACTCGCCGCCGTTGCGCCTTGGCCCGAGAACTGTTAAAGGAAGAAAACAGCGAAATTCCCGTATATTGCGGCAGAGCGGACGGCATAGTCGTTTGTCTGGATAATCTTTTTCCCATGTGTCAATATGCGGGAGAGACGCTGCGGGGGGAGGATAAGGAGGACGACGCGGTGGATTTTATAATCCAAAGCGCGGAAAAATATAAAAAAGATTTGGGAATTATTGCGGTGGGTCCGCTTTCCAATCTCGCGGCAGCGATAGAGAGAGCGCCTGAAACCATGAAAAAAACGGGAAAAATTTATCTTATGGGAGGCTTCTTTTTTGGGACGGGAAAGGAATGGAATATCGTCTGCAATCCCGAAGCCGCCCAAACGGTGTTCTCGTCGGGAATCCCCATGGTGTGCGCGGGGCTGGACGTTACCGAAGAAACCATCCTTTCCGAAAGCGTTCAGGAAAAACTTCTGTCGGGTCGAGGATATGTTTCCGACTTGTCCCGACGCTGGTATGCGAGCCGTCGTGGCAGGATCACCCTACACGATCTTCTCGTCGTGTGGGAGGCGCTTTGCGAAGGTTCGCTCGTTTCGGAGGGATATCGGGTAACGGTGGCGCTGACAGGAAAAGAACGCGGGCAAACGTTTGCGGAAAAGGATGAAAATTCGCCTGTACGGATAGCGAAAGGCTTTTCTCTGACGGCGTTTATGAATTTTTTCGAGAGGGAAATTCTCGAAAAAAGCGTTTTAGCTTTTTGATGACAATAGTTTGAAAAAGGAGGAAAAAATGAAGAAACAACGTTTCATCGTTTCCATATTCTGCGCGTTATGTCTCCTGCTTGCGCCCTTTACGGCCGCGAGCGTCTCCGCGGCAGCGGCGGCGGAAGGGGCTGTGCGCTACGAGGCGGAGGAAGCGGAGATCGTCCGCGCCGAACGCAAGGGAAAGGATATGCCCGCGGATTACGGCGCGTATTCGGGCGAGGGGTTTGTGGGCAGTATCGATTACGACGATTCCGCCGTGATTTTTCGCGTCGGAGCCGAAAAGGACGGGGAATACGAACTTTTCGTCGCTTACGCTACAGACGTAAAAAACAGTAGCCTCAAGGTCTATAACGATTCGGGGCTTTATGCTACTGTGAAATGTTCGTTGGTAAAGGGTTGGGGAAATTTCGATCTCACTCCGCCCGCCGAAACTCGGATCAGCCTGAAGAAGGGAACAAACACGGTAAAGATCGCCAAGGGGCTGAATTATGCCGAACTCGATTATATCGCCGTGGGCGAACGTACGGGAGATTATAAAGAGGCGGGGGAAGAAGATACCGACATTCGCAAACCCACCCCGGGATTTACCCGCTACGAAGCGGAAAACGGCACGGTGAACGGCGGCAAGATTTACGCTTCCTTTCTCAGCTCGGGGACGGGATACGTAGGCAATCTCGACAACGCCGACAGCCACGTGGCATTTACGGTAGAAGCCGCGGAAGACGGAGAATACGAGATAGGTCTCGCATACGCGATAGAACCTTCTTTTAGTGCGGCGACGCTGCGGATATTCAACGATTGCGGGTTTTATAGCAGCGTGCGTTGCGAACGGTTATTCGGCTGGGGCATCTTTACCAAGGAGGCGCTGGTCGTCGGTACGATTTCCCTGAAAAAGGGACAAAATATCGTTTCGATATATAAAGGGAATAACTATGCTCAGTTGGACTTTATCGAGATCGGGGCCAAAATCGGAGATTATAAAGAGGCCGGAAGCGGAGCGGGAACGGCCGAAGGCCCCGAGGAAGGCTGGGTTCGCTACGAAGCGGAAAACGCTTTAGTTGTGAATGCCGTCCGTAAGGGGCTGGGCTATCTCACCGATTACGGAAACGGAAACTATTCCGGAAAAGGATTTGTCGGCAATATGGATGACGACAGCCGTTATATCGACATCTCCGTCACCGTTGCGGAAGCCGGCCTGTATCCCGTTCGCGTACGCTATGCCACCGGAGCCGACGGGGCGAAGATATCGACGTACGCGGGAAACTACGGCCGCGACGGCAGATTGCAGCTGTACGGCCGTCTGGAATGTGCAAATAAGACGGATTGGGGGATATTTGAAAAGGAAAGCACCCTGGAGTTTTCCGTCGGCTTGAAAGCAGGCGAGAACTTTATACGAATCAAAGCCGCCTATGCGGAGATCGATTTCGCGGACGTAGGTCCTTCTACGGGCGAGTATCGGGACGGCGCGGAGATCTCGCAGGGAAATATTTCGGGGGAATTCGGCGTGGACGCTTTCGGTAAAGAAAAGGATGAAGACGACGGATATGTTGCGGCGAAAAAAAGCGGCTGCAATTCTTCCTTCAAAAGCGGAACGGTCATACTGTTTACGGTTACGGCCGTAGCGGGCTTTGTGGTCGTTTTTAGAAAGAAAAGAAAAATTTGAGGAGGTCTATTTATGAAAAATCAAAAAAAGCTGGCTGTCGTTTGCGCGGCGTTGGTCCTGTCTTTATCCGTCGGCTGCGGAAAACCGGGGACGGACGGAAAAGATTTTATCTATAAAGGGTTGGAGATCACCGAGCATCTCGGGCCTTCTACGGGTACGGTTTCCTTCATGGTGGGAGGGGGAACGACGGAGCTTCGGCTTTGGGATAAATTGATCGCCGCCTTTGAAGCGGAAAACGAAGGGATCAAAGTGGAAAAGGTAACCATCAACGACTTTGATATCCTTTACACACAGCTTTTAAGCGGAAGCGCTCCCGACGTTATTCAGATAGAGAGTACGGCGTTTGGAAACTGGGCGAAAAGCGGAGCTCTTCAATCGTTACAGCCCTTGGTAGAGCGGGAACAGTATGACACCTCGGATTATTGGGAGCAGGTAATTTCCATGTTTTCTTTCGATACCGAAAAAGGAATCCGTAACTCAGGCGATCTTTTTGCTTTGCCCAAAGATATGGGCGTTTACGGTATTTTCGTAAACCGCAAGCTTGTGGAAGCGGCTAAAACGGACGGACGCCTTTCCGCGGCGGATTACGCGTTGGTGACCGATCAGGAAAATCCCATGACCTTTGACCAATATCTCGATATCGCCAAAAAACTGACCGTTTACGATGCGGTGAATACCGTCAATACGGTGTACGGGACAAACCGCGTCTATTGGGAATCCTATCTTTGGTCGTTGGGCGACGATATCCTTACCTCGGACTATCAGCTGAACGAAGCGAGCGAAAACTTCAGGAAGGTATTAGAGTATTCTAAAAATATGGTCACGACAGGCGGCGAGGATTTCTGCGCGCCATATACTTCGGCGTCGTCCTCCACCAGTCAGGACGAAATGAGCATGTTTACGACGGGCCGAATCGCCATGTATTGGAGCGGGCGCTGGATGGTTCCCAGCTATGACGCCGCCGCCATGGATTATTATTGTATCCCGCTTCCCGTGGCGGAAAAGAGCGACGGAAGCAAAGGTTCTTCCGTAGGCTGGTGTTCCACTGTCGGGTACGGCGTAAGCCGCAACAGTGAAAAGGGCGAAATGGCCTGGAAGCTGATTAAATTTTTGACGAGCGCGGAAGGGTATCGCATTATGAACGAATTAAACTATAACGTTCCCGGAAGAAAGTCTCTGATTACGGAAACGGCGTTTGCCGATCCCACCACCAACAACAGCCGGCTCGATGCCAAAAGCGCCGGGATATTTTTCAAAACAGCCGAAAACGCACGCTCCAATAACGGGGCAAGGCTGAGTTCGTCAAACTGGATCACCGCTTTCGAGGATAAATTAGGGTTGTATTTTACAGGGGAAATCGATACCTTCGATCAATTGATGAAGAGCGTAAAAAATCAGGTAAATGCTTCCATTAAGAAAAGCGATCCTCAATTGTTCGAGTAAAGGGGAGGGGCTATGAAACTTTCAACGGCGCGAAAAAAGGAATGGCTGACAGGGTATTTGTTTATTGCGCCCCCTGTGCTGGGATTTTTGCTGTTCGGCATGATTCCTATCGTTTTTTCGGTAGTAGTCTCTTTTTCCGAGTACGACTTTTTTACCAAACAGCTGAATTTTGTGGGACTCGCCAATTATGCCGAAGCTTTTTCCGATCGGATTTTTTTCAAATCGCTTGGCAACATCGGTTTGGCGCTGATGGGCGTAGGCGTTCAGCTGGTCGTAACGATAGGAGTTGCGCTTTTGCTTACGACGGAGGTAAAGGGAACGGTGCTGTTCCGTGCCCTGTTCTTTCTTCCCGTGCTCTGTTCGTCTGTCGCGGTAACGTTGGTTTGGAAATGGGTGTACAATTATGATTTTGGGATATTGAACAGTCTGTTGGGAAAGCTGGGAATGGGAAAGGTGGGTTGGCTGACCAATACCCATGTGGCGATGTTTTCCATGATTCTGCAAGGGATATGGATGGGGATCGGGAGCGGAATGGTCATGTACGTTTCGGCGATCAAAAACGTACCGTCGCAATATTTAGAGGCTGCAAAAATCGACGGTGCAAACGCCTTTAAGCGGCTTTTTCATATTACGCTGCCATGCGTTTCTCCTACCACTTTTTATATTTTAATTACCACGGTAATCGGTACTGCTTCCGATTTCGTGCGGTACCAGCTGATGAACGACGGCGGACCGGACAACGCCACGTTGACTCCCGTTTTGTATATCTACCAGACGGCGTTCTCTTCCGATTATAACTATAATTACGTATATGCTACGGCCATGTCCTGGTTGGTGGGATTGATGATTATTTTCATCGTCGGGGTTATTTTCAAAACTTCTTCAAAATGGGTGCATTACAATGACTGAAATACAGAGATCGGCGGAAAGAAAATCCGCGTTTGTCCGGGCGCGTATAAAAAAAATATGCCGAAAAGCGATTATATATATTCTGTTGACATTGGGCGCTTTCAGCTTTGTCCTTCCCTTTTTATGGATGTTGAGCACTTCCTTTAAGGAATACGGGGAAATTTTTACCTATCCGATTACCTGGATTCCCCGTAAATGGACGATAGAAAATTATCGCGAGGTCTTTTCCGTATCCGAGTATGTAAATTTGTGGCGGGGATTTCTCAACACGATGCTGATCGTCGTGCCTTCCACGACGGCAGGGGTATTTTCCGCCGCGCTCGCCGCTTTCGCCTTTGCGAAAATCAGGTTTCCGGGACGGGACAAAATCTTTTTTGCGCTGGTGGGCACGATGGCAATCCCCGGGGTGATTACGATGATCCCTTCCTATATGCTGTATAATATGCTGGGCTGGACGAATACCTGGCTGCCGTTGATGATCCCGGGCATGTTCGGCGGAGCGGGCGCAGTATTTTTTACGAGACAGTTTATGAGAGGGATTCCCGCCTCGCTCGAGGAGGCGGCAAAAGTGGACGGAATGAGCTGGTGGGGCATTTTTCTGAAAATCGAGCTTCCTCTGTCGGTGCCCATACTCATCACCAATTTCATGTTCGGATTTTTGGGCGGCTATAACGATTACCTCGGCCCCATGCTCTATCTCACGGGGCGAATGGAAATGAAAACGCTGCAGCAGATGATTTCGATGTTAAACGATACGCTGGGTACGAAATGGGGGATTCAGATGGCGGGCGCCTGTATCGCCGTCTTGCCGACCATGCTGTTGTTTCTGTTTGCGCAAAGATACTTTGTCGAGGGGATTTCCCTCTCGGGAATGAAAGAATAGGAGTCGGAAATGAAAAATTTTTCAAAAAGGATGGTTACTTTGTCTATGTGCGCGTCAATGCTTTTCTCGGCCGCCTCCTGCGGCGGGAAAAATTCGGATAACTGGAAAGAGCGTCCCTCTTTCACGGCGGGAAAAACGGTGGAATTAAACAAATCCGTCGTGCGCGATAAACTTCTCGGCAGCTGGATCGGCAGCGCCATCGGATTGGGCAGCGGCTACGAATACGTTACGACGCTCAACAATTCCAAGCCGCTGGACGGCGTCGTGGTGGACGGTACGGTGGCCTATGTGGCTCTCGACGATAAATATTGGGAACCGAACGGTGTAATCTGTTCGGGCAGTATCGGATTGAACGCGCTGAAAACGGGGCCGTTAAACGATCCGCGGGTGGAATACGGAAAGGTATATTCGGATGACGATATGCATGTGGATATCCTCAATCAGTTTATCTTCCGCGATTACGGCCCCGACCTCGGCGCGCAGGACATCGCGGCCGCTTGGGATAAGTATGCCGTCGCGGACGTCGGCGGCGGGGAGACGGTTGTGCCGACCATACGCAACAGCGGGTATATTCCGCCCTATACGGGGCAGCGTATGTACGGAAACACGGGGTATTGGGTAACGGAATCGTGGATAGAAAACGAAAGTCTGGGCGCGATATTTCCCTATATGCCCGGGACGCTGGAAGCGTACGCGGAAATCTTTACTTCCGTACAGGGAGACGCTTTGGGTATGTATCTGGGAAAACTGTGCGCGTTGATGTATTCGCTCGCCTATGAATACCCCGATACGAAAGTATTGCTGGAAAAGGCGTTTGAGCGCATGGATCAGAACAATGAGATTTACGAGATTTACAAATATGTTCTCGGCTGCTACGAGGACGGGACGGATTGGCGCACTGCCTGTGCGGGCGTAGTAAAAAACAGGGTCAACTGTAAGCTGATCGGCTCGGCCGACGAAGCGGGCTTTTCGATAAAAGCCAACGCGGGTATGATTTTTATCGGCCTTCTTTACGGAGAAAACGATTTTGAAAAGAGCGTGAAGATCACTTCGCTTTGCGGCCTCGACGGGGACTGCACGGCGGCCACCGTGGGCGGGCTTTTGGGCTTGATCGTAGGTTTTGACGCGCTGCCCCAAAAATATAAAGATTTTCTCAACGGAAATTCCGTCTATTATAATTATACGGGAAAGAATTCGGACGAAACGGGCGTATATTGGGGCGCATTCGCCTATTGCGGAGAAAACTTCCCCACTTCCCTGACCTTCGATCAAATCACCGATCTCACGCTGAAAAATCTCGAGGCGCAGGTTACGGCCAGGGGCGGAGAAATAGACGGGGAGATCTATCGCATTGCGTCTCAGCCGTTAGAGGCGATTCCTCAGCTTTCTCTGACCAATAAAAGCTTCGAAAGAGGAGATATTTACGGCTGGTCGTTCGAGGGGACGAAAGGAGCGGCGTTGACGACGACGGAGGCGAAAGCGCACCTCGGAAACTACGGCGGATTGATTGCCTCGGACGACATTGAGGGCGAGGGCAAGGCTTATCAGACGGTTGCTCTCGTTCCCGGCCGCCGCTATCGGGCGAGCATATGGATAAACGGCTGCGCCGACAGGGAAGTGCGTATTTTCGCGGGCGAAAAATATCGTTCCTATTTCAATCCCATTACTTCCAATACGGCTTACGTAAAACTCGAGCTCTATTTTACGGCGGAGAAAAATCGGGAAGATATCGGGATTAAACTGATGCCGGGGACAGACGATAGTTTTTCTTTACAGCTTAACTTTGACGATTTTTCCGTGGAAGACGTCACTCATCTTACGGACGGAAGCTATCAGAAATTTTCCGCGGCCGACTTTTACGTTTCGCCCGGACTGAAAACGGAAAACGACCGCGTTGCGCTGGAATGTACGAAGGGACTTCGTTTCGATTTTGAAGGAATGAAGGGATATCAGACTTTCAAAATCTACTATCGCAATACGACGGGGATGCCCGCGCAGGCGGAAGCGTTTATCGACGGAAAATCCGCGGGCGTTGTGCCTCTGCCCGCGCAGGGCGCGGATGCCGACGGAAACGAAGGTAACGCCGCCATCGCTTGGTTGTATGCCGGCGCGGGAGATCATCGCTTTAAGCTCGTACTCAATTCCTTTGAAAATATAGAGATAGAAAGGATAGAGGTTTACGGGGGAAACGCGTGTTTTGAAAAATAGGCGGCAAGAGGGGAAACCTTCAAAAAATAAAATATCTGATTCTGGAGGAAAATTATGAAAAGTAAAAAGCTTTGGACGGCGGCATTGACGTTGGCGGCGCTTGCATGTATTTCAGGCGCGGCGCTGAACATGCAGGGGGGAAGGGCGGAGGCGCTTTCGGCGACGGCGAACCCCGTAACCGACAAAAACTGTAATCTGCCTGCAAAGACGGAGGCCGTCACCGTTTCCTATGACGGCGGCGCTACCGCCCGTTACGGAATACAGGCCTACGCGGGGTTGGAAGGCGCCGCCTGGATCATGGGAGACGAATGTATCTGGCTGGATTACGGCGCGGGCTCTCATGCGGTGGGCAGCAATCATTCCGACGGCAGAAGCAATCTGAAACTGACGTTCAGCATCGATTCGTCCGCGGCGGGGGCAGCCTGGTTGTGGCTGTGGTCGTCGGGAGAATCGGAATATTACAAAGGCGATTTATCCGTCAACGGAGGGAGTACGGTTTCCGTTTCTTTGAGAGAAAAGAAAAAATACGATGCCTGGAACGAGTACGTTCCCGCGCGGCTGCCTATCGTGTTGACGGAAGGCGTCAACACGGTTACTTTGGCGATGGGAGAGGCCTATACGGGGTGGTTTCATTCTTTTGCGGTATCTTCGGCAGACGATGTCGCGGCCGTTCTGCCGGACGTAAAAAGCATCTATCCGTCGGGCTTGGGCGCCGCGAGCGGAGATATGAACCAAAGCGTGGTTTCCTTCGGCGTCAATGCCTTCGACAACGCGGCTGACTACGGCAAAAAGGGCGGGACGGAATATAAATTTTATGCGGAAAAGGCGGGGGACTATACGTTGGGTATATTGGCAATGGCGGGAAATCCGTTGGCAAACCGTACAAAACTTACCTTGAACGATACCGTACTGAAATTTGGCGGAAAGGAATATTACTCTCTCGATACAACGGCCGGGTGGTCGGGCGATACCTGGAATTATATAAAGATTTCCCTGCAAAAAGGGATAAACTCCCTCCTCATTGAAAATTCTCTGACATATGTGAACGCCTCGAAAACGGCGGAGCTGGCGCCCGACGAAGCGGGCGGCGTATATGTCAGCAATTGGTGGATGAAGCAGCTCTCTCTGGAACGCGTTCCCGAAACGTATTTCGAATTGGATACGTCCTCCGTACAGAAGATATATAATCCCGGGCGGGAACTCTCCTCCGAAGGGCTCGTCGCAAAATACGTGACGGACGGCGAGGCGCGGATACTGACGGAAGAAGAATACACGATAGAAGCGCCTACGCTAACTGATTACGGAAGCAGAGAAGTAAAGGTGACGATGAAGGAGACGGGCCTTACTGCCGCTTATTCTGTAAACGTTGCGCGGGAAGGGACGCCCTTTGCGGGAAAAATCGTTGCCTTTGACGGAACGCAGTCCACTGGAAAGCTTTCTTACTATCTGAATGCAGAAATTTCCGGGGAAGGAACGGGCGCGTGCGAGGGGCGGCTGTTCTGGATCACCGACGAAAAGACCGCCGACGGCGGGTACGTGTTCGGCTCGGGCGGCGCCGGAGCTTCCGAAAACAGGCAGGTCACCTTTACCTTAAAGATCGACAATACGGGAACGGCGGGTACGTATCTGATAAAATCGTACGCAAACGCCAATAATTTTACCTGTAACAACGCGACGATTTCCGTCAATGGACGGGAAGCCGAAGCCGTCAATATCTGCGCGGCAAAGCAGCCGGGTCGGGAATGCGTTCCCTACCTCTTTGCCTTGGAATTGAAGGAGGGCGAAAACCTCGTCGTGTTGAAAATGCAGGATCAATATTCCGTCTGGTGGGAAAATTTCGAAATTTGTCCTTTGGAGACGGAAGTAAAGACGGAATATCTTCCCGAGGCGGGGGCGAGGTCGGGGATCGACTGTATAGAGACTGCAAACGGCGCGTGGCTGGGCAATGAAAACGTGCGCGCATTGTCCTGGTGGAGCGATCTGACCGAGGCGGGAAATTATAGCTTTACTTTCCATACGGAAACAATTTCGGAAAAAAGTTTTGTTTTCGTCTGCGACGATCGGGAAACGACCGTAAACGTCTCGGAAACGGGAGAGACGGAGGTAAGCCTCGATTTGACGGCGGGACTGCATAAATTCGGTGTAAAATGTTCCGGGGCGGCAGGCAATTTTGACTTTTACGGTTTCGGGCTCAAAAAATTCGAGATTCCCGATAGTATTGTTTTGGATACGTCGGAAATGTCTCTCGAACTCGAAAACGGGGGCGCGTTGAATATAGCGAAGCTGAAAGTGACCGCTATATACGGAGAAACGCAAAGAGTGTTATCCTCTTCCGAATACGTCGTCGTATATCCCGAAAATTATTCCGTCACTACGGCCGGGGCTTATACGATCACCGTTAAAGTGGCAAAAGCGGAAAATATAACTGCAACGTTTCTTGTGACGGTCAAGGAAGTACGGCGTACGGTAGGGTTGGAAATCGACGTCGGCAAGATAGAAACGGAGATAGAAAACGGAGGCACGCTGAATACGGCCGCCCTCGTCGTGAAAGCTGTATATAACGACGGTACGAAGGAAACGCTGACGGCTAAGGAGTATTCTGTTATTCTGCCCGAGGGCTTCGACGCGGAAAAAGCGGGAACATATACCGTCAAAGTGGAACTTAACGCCGATAAGGAGATTGCGGGTACCTTTGAAATCAAAATAAAGGAAAAAGTACAAGCGGCGGGCTGCGGCAGCACGGTAGGAATTGCAGGCGGAGCCTTTGCGGCAATCTGTTTTGTTTCGGCAGTTTTGCTGAAAAAGAAGCGCGACGCTGGGCGTAAGTAATATACAAGGAAAAAATCGATGAGGAAATTATGGTCGAAAGTCCTGTTGTTTTTATGTGCGGGCGCGGCGCTTTTTGGGAATTCCTGTTCCGTGGGGGAAACGTCCGCCTCCTCCGCAGCTTCCGAACATTTCCACAGCTATGTTTCTTCTTTCGTAGAGCCGACGAGAGCGAAACAGGGCTATACACTTCACGCTTGCTCGTGCGGGGAGGCTTACGCTGACGGCTATACGGGGATTTCGGGGATAAAAGAAACGAATAAGCCGGAATATCGAATTTTATTTATTGGCAACAGTTATACATATTTCAATAATCTATGGGATATTTTTGCCTTGGCGGCCAACGGGGAAGGCTATAGCGTCGAGATCGATCATATCACGCAGGGCGGATACTCTTTGAAGCAGATGGCGGATCCGCGGGACCCCTTCGACGCGGAGGTGGAAAAAGCTCTTGCCGGCGAAAAATACGACGCGGTATTTTTACAGGAGCAAAGCCTTCTGCCGGCGACAAATCCTGCCGCCTTTTATGACGGCGTGCGGGCGCTTGCCAAAAAACTAAAGAACAACGGGGCGGCGGGTGTATTGTATCAGACTTGGGCGCGGAGGCCGGACTCCGCTGACCTTGCCGCCAACGGCTTGACGCACGAAAGCATGACGATGAAGCTGGCGGCGGCATACGAGGCGATCGCAAAGGAGGGCGGGTTGTTCCTTTCCCAGACAGGCAGCGCGTTTTATAATATCACATTGAATCACCCGGAAATAGAATTATATGATTCCGATAAAACGCATCCGTCACTGGCGGGAAGTTATCTTGCGGCGATCTGTCACTATGCGGTCATATACGGAAAATCCCCGATAGGGATAAGCTATATCCGCAGCATAGGCGCAGAAAAAGCGCGGATTTTACAGAACGCCGCCCACGAAGCGGTATTCGGGCAATCGATCGTCACAAAAGAATACGCACGTTCGTCCGAGGGCGTTACGGAAACGCCCGAAACGGAATCGGATTGGAGGCAGGACGGAATTTTGAAAATTTTAACCATAGGAAACAGCTTTTCGGACGATACCATGGAATACGTCGGGGCAATCGCCAAAAGCATAGGGGTAAAAAATATTTCTTTGGGAAATCTGTATTACGGCGGCTGTTCGTTGAATATGCATTATAATTATGCTTTGAACAACAGCCCGGTTTACGATTATCGAACCAATACGGGGAACGGTTGGCGCACAAAATCGGGTTGTACGATGCAAGAAGCTATCCTCGCGGAAAACTGGGATTTTATTTCCTTACAGCAGGGCACGGGGGACGGGAGTCGCTTTACGCAGCCGCAGTCCTATACAAATCTTTCAAAATTGATCGATTACGTAAAGAAGAAAGCGGATAAAAGCGCGCAACTGATCTGGAACATGACATGGTCGGATCAGGGAACCTCAACGCGACCCGAGATATTGTCCTATAACGGGGATTCGTTGAAGATGTACGAAAAAATTGTGGAGACGGTAAAAAGCGAGGTGCTCGCGATGGAGAAAATCGTTTTGGTTTCTCCGACGGGAACGGCGATTCAAAACGCCCGCACCTCGTTTGTAGGGGATACGCTTACGCGGGACGGATATCACCTTTCCTATGCGTTGGGAAGATATATAGCGGGGCTTACGTTCGTGCGGGCATTGACGGGCCTTCCTATCGACGAGATCGGCTTTATCCCGCAAGGAATAAACGACGACGCAGCGGCTGTTGCGATAGAATCAGTCAATAACGCCATACAAAAGCCTTATCAGGTGACGCCCTCCATTTTTACGTAAGAGGATCGTTTAGTAAAAAATTATATCGAAAAATCCACATGGAAAATTAACCGGCTTCCCGTTTTCGGGAAACAGTCTGAAAATAAACGCTGTTAAAAGCAAACCTTTTAACAGCGTTTATGCTAATTGTAGTGAAAAGGAAGATAAGCGAGAAAATAGAGAAAACGGGAAAAGCCCCGTCGAAAGAGGGGCAAAGGGAGCTGTAGTGCGTATCTCTTTTTATGGACTAAAGTGACTTAGGTGCAACACATAAGAGTTTTTAGAATGTTTCAGCTTGGGATTTTGAGCGAACGGTAATCGTTGAGACAGCAAGAAGAAAAATATGAGCCAAGGATACTATATTTTACAGGCGCTTTCACGTCAAAATCCTTTATGACAGATTAAAAAAACTTAAAACGGGCGTTACAACACTCGATTTTTATGCGCATAGCGTAAATTGTTTTGAGTACCATTGTACCAAAACAAAAAAAATTAAAAAAATTTGGAAAAGGGTATTGACAAATCAATAAAGGGATGTTATAATAATCATGATTTACGCGGGTAATGTAAACATAAAGTCAGAAACATAGAGCAAAAAATGCCGCGAGGAGAAAAACAAAATGGTTACAAGAAAGGACGTGGCAGCTCTTGCAGGGGTTTCCGTAGCTACAGTATCTAATGTATTTTTGGGAAAGGTTGCAGTATCGAAGGATGCAGAAGCAAAGGTTCGGGAGGCTGCCAGATATTTGAAATACGTTCCCAATCATACGGCGCGCAGTTTATCGCTCGGCCGGAGCAACCATATCGGCATAGCCATGAACGAATCCACCAATCCTTTCCACATGGAAATTATAAAGTATATAGAAGCTTACGCCTGTATGGAGGGATTTTTGGTCACTGTATTCGATATGGCCGGCAGCTTGAAAAACAGTACGTCTTTTATTGAAAGGGGCAACCTTGATGCTTTAATAAATTTTACCACAGTCAAATTTTATGATGAATTTTTCGATATCCTCCAATCTCAAAATACGGTGATGGTAAATTTCGGGCTGGATAAAGGGCCGTCTTTCGGTCATGAGGATGCGGACGCAATGATAGAATGCATGAAAAAGCTCGCTTCTTTCGGCCATAAGTCGGTGGGATATATCAGCACCTTGGGCAGGGCAATTCTTCCTTTGGACGAGCGTAGCCGTACCTTTATGGAGAAAAGGAAGGAAATGGGATTTTCGGAGGATGACGATCTCATCGAATGTGATGCGGGTTCGGCTTTCAAAAGTTCAGAATGCGGATATAAGGGAATGACAGCCTTGATGAAGCGGCATCCGGAATTGACCGCCGTTTTCGTGATGAACGACCTGGCCGCAATCGGGGCGATTCGCGCCTTGAAGGATATGGGATACGATTGCCCTAAGGACGTTTCCGTCGTCGGCTGCGACGATATAGAGCTTTCCAAACTCCATATTCCCAGTATTTCTACCTTTGGATTTGACAAGGCAAGGTATGGGACGAAAATGGCGGAAAAAACAATAGAGTGTATTCTCCAAAAGGATAGGGGCATAGGCTTTGATTTTAAGGTGAAGAGCCAGGCCTTTTTCCGCGAATCTGTTTCTGTTTGCCGAAATATGTCCAAACGATAAACGCTATAAAAATTTTACGACGAGTTTACTCGGGTAAATTCAAATCGAAATAAATATGTTTTTGCAAGAAAAAATAAATTTGACGAGCGGCGATATAAATTATGAAATATAAATTTAATGAAAAAAACGGTATATTTACGCTTTTCGATCCGGAAACGGGAAAGGATTGGAGCAATCATTTTTTTAACGATTTAAGCTATGTGATGAGTGTGTCGCACACGGGCGTACCGTATTCTCGCTTTATCGATCAAAACGCGGTGCAGGTAACTTTGAATAGTCCCGGTTCGTCCTTCGTATATCTCAGAGATGCGGAAACGAAAAAATATTGGAATATTGCAGGCTATCCCTCACTTAATAAAGTGTCGAAATATAAATGCGAACACGGACAGTTGTTTACGCGTATTTCCTCGCAGGCACAGGGGATTTTTGCAAGTATCGTATATGCAATTTCGCCCGATGATACTCGGGAAGTATGGAAGGTGACGCTCGTTAATAAGACGCCGCGTCGTCGGAAGATCGATATCTTTGCCGTGACGGCGTTCGATCTCAACGGATATGCCCAACCGGTGTATTACAGCACGGTTACGACGAGTGCGACGGAATATGTGGAGGAAATCAACGGAATTTATAACGGAAACCTCAATCCCTATCGTCCGCATGAACTGTCGTCGGGATATATATTTTCCAGTGAACCGCTTAAAGCCTACGACGGCAATTACGAGAGCTTTATCGGCACGATGGGGACGCAGACTAAACCGATTATATTGGAGCGGGGAGAGGATTGCACAAATTCCGAGGCGACCGTTCGTCAGAGGGGCGGGATTTTGGAAAATGAAGTGGAGCTTTTACCCGGGGAAACAAAGACGGTTTACTATGTTTTGGGCCTTACCCGATCAAAAAAGAAGCTGATTTCCATGCACGGCTCGTATCTTAAGGAATGCGAAGAAATTATTCGGAGAGCAGAAACGGGCGAAGCAAGGTTTGGTCGTCTGCATACGAAATGTCCCGAACCGCAGTTTAACCGCATCTTGAATTATTGGGCGGAACATCAGGTCAGCTATTGCGCATTGGGGAAAAAGGCCGTTCGAGACAACGCACAGCTTGCCATGGCAATGCTTAATTTTAATCTTCCGTTGGCAAAAAAGACAATAGACGAGTGTCTCGCGCATGAATATTCGGACGGACATTCGGTGCTTACCTGGTACCCGTATCTGGAACCGAATATCTATTCCGATCCTTCGGCCTGGCTGGTGTTTGCCGTCTGCGGATACATAAAGGAATCGGGGGATTTTGAATACCTCGGTCGTCAAATGCCCTATTTGGACGGTAAGTCCGATACGGTGTACGGTCATTTGAAAAGTGCGGCCTCCTGGTTCGGTCGAAGAGACAACTACGGCGAACACGGTTTGCCGCGTATCCACCATGCCGATTGGAACGACGCGCTGAATATACCCGACGAGAAAGCGGAATCGGTGTTTATGGCGATGCTGATCTGCAAGGTGTACGACGATTTGGCGGAATTGTCCTCATACATCGGCGATAAAGAATATGCCGCGGAATTGAAGAAATTGAAAAAGCGGCTTGCCGATAAGGTCAACGACGCAGCTTATAACGGGGAATATTATGTGCGTGCCTTTTCGAAATTCGGCACGGTGGGAGATAAGACAAACGAGAACGGCGGGAAAATTTACGTCAATCCGCAAAGCTGGTCGATCCTTTCCGACGTATGTCCGCAAGAGAGAACGGAAAGCGTACTTCGGGCGATAGACGGTATGGAAACGGAAGAGGGCATACCTCTGTGCGCGCCGAGCTACGGGAGCTATGACGAGAGCGTGGGACGCATGAGCGGAATGCTGCCAGGCGTTTATGAAAACGGAGGTATTTATAATCATGCGGGGTGCTTCAAGGTCATGGCAGACTGCAGACTGGGACGCGGAGAACAGGCGGTGAACACACTCAAGAAAATCGCTCCGGACGGAGAATTTAATCCCTCGTCGAAAACGACGACGGAACCGTATGTCTTTACAAATTGCTATTTGAAACATCCGTCGGTGGATATGCAGGTCGGGTTTTCCTGGCAGACGGGATCTTCCGCCTGGGGCTTGATGTGTTATTACGAAGGTATTCTCGGGCTTCAGAGGGGATATGACGGGCTGCATATTGCGCCCGCCTTGCCCCGCTCCTGGAGAAGCCTGTCGGCGGAACGCACCTATCGGGGAAATAAGCTTTTTATAAAGTACGTCAATCGGGGCGGCGACAGAATCTCTTTGATCATAGACGGAAAAAAGAAGCGGGGAAACGTAGTTCCGCTCTTTGAAGACAACAGGACGCATTTTGTTACCGTGATCCTCGAATAAAAATTCCGTTGCGTTCGGTATCAAGATATTATATTATAAAAATTTTACGCGAGTAAATTTTCAAAAAGGGACGTCCCTTTTTCCTTGTGGATACAAGGAAAAAAACAATTAATCAGCAAAAAATCCGCAGCCACGGCTGCGGAAAGATAAGGAGTGTAATTATGAAAAGAAAAATCAGTCTTTTGTTGGCGGTAGTCGGGGCTTTGACTTTTTTCGCATCGTGCTCGAAGCGGGTTCCTCAGCAATCCGAACAAGGCGCGGACGAAATCGATTATTCGCAATTCGACGCGGAAACGGAAGCGACCTTGAAAATATCCATTCAGTCGTACGATAACGAGGAAGCGCTTATTCGCTCGGTTGCGGAGGTTTTTCAGGAAAAATATCCGAAGGTTGAAATAAAAATAGACCGTATGAGCGGCGAGCTTTCGTCAACGTTGATGTCCTATTATAACGCGGAGGCGAACGCACCAGGAACGATGCCCGATATTTGGTTTTCCACCTCGTTTAATATGCTTGCTCTTTCCAAAAAGAATATTATGCTTAATATGGATCCCTATCTGGAAGCGGCAAGCAGTCAAAATTTATTTGACGTAAACGAATACGTCCCCGAGTATTGGACGCTCGGAAAAAAGAATTTTACAAACGAACAGCTGATGGTTCCCCGCAGCGCCGACCGAGTGGTGGTACATAGCAATATCGATATCATCAAAAAAGCGCAGGCCTGGTGTACGGGTCAACATAAAACGGACGCGGACTTTCTTGCGGGCGAAGTGGGGCAATCTCAATGGATTACGGACGGATACATCGAGGACGCTTCCGCGGCCGTCGATATTATGGGTCGGCTGAAAAACGGCTGGACATGGGAGGATTACCTGTACGTGCTCTATTGGTGCCGTCAATATTACGATTCGATCGGCTGGACGGCGGCAAAGGGATATTACCTTGTAGATGCGTATCTCAATTGGGAAGCTAATTACAACCCCATTTTCGAAGCGATGGGCGTCAAATATTTCAACGACGACGGTTCCTTTAATACCGATACGGAAAATTGGCAGCGAGCGCTGGACATGATCAAATTTTTGATCGCGCAGGGATTTTCCGCTCCGTTTAAGGGCGGAAGCGCCGGCTTTACGGGCGGAAAAGGCGTATTTTTGATACACTCCCAGGCAATGGCGATTACGCTCAGCAAATTGCAAGCGCTGGACGCATACAAAAACGTAACCGACATGTCGGAGGTATTCGATATTTACACCTTCCCTCTGATCGAGTACAACGATACTCCGAAGATCGGCGCGGGAATCGCGGGATACAGCGTTTACAAAAACAGCAGAAACAGAGAGCTCGCAATGCTGTTTTTACTGGAGATTATCAGCGCCCGCGGACAAACAGCAATGGCGGATGTGGGGATCAACTATCCTTCTATCCGCGTCGATATGCAGAATACCAAAGCTCCTTGGGCGGAAAAATACAGCGCCTATAATATGGAAGCGTATATCTGGGGACAGGAATACACCTGCGCTACCGATTATTTCCTCGCGCATGAGCCGGAATATGCCAGCGATATTATGGAAGCGGTGCAGACGATGATTTCCTCTTATGCCGACGGAACAAAGGGACTTTCGACCGTGCTTAATAACTGCAAAGACGATATAGAGTATTATTTGTCTTTCTGACAGGCTTATAAAGAAGGGATAAAGTATGAAAAAAGAAAAAGGGATCAGAATAAAACCTCGTGTAAAAGAGGAGATTACGGGATTTTTATTTGCCATGCCCGTCATTCTCGGGCTGCTGATTTTCACATTCCTGCCTGCGATACAAGGGTTTATTTACGCATTTTTCAATTTTGACGGCTTCAACATGGGGGAGTTCGTCGGTTTCGGAAATTTCGTTCGTTTTTTCGCGAAGGACAGGGATACCGTTTATATCTTCCGTAATTCCTTCCTGTACGCGATTATTAACGTTCCTTTGTCCTTGGTGCTCGGCTATCTGGTGGCGCTGCTCGTAAATACGCAAATGAAAGGGATCAAGGTGTTTCGGACGCTTTTCTATCTTCCCTGCGTTATTCCCGGCGTCGCTTCGGCTCTGCTGTGGCAGGATCTGTTTGCCGCAAACGGAATTATCAATCAGATACTCACTAATTTCGGTTTACCTGCGGCAACCTTTTTCAGCGAAGCGAAAAGCTCCATGGCGACGTATATCTGGACGACGACGTGGGGTGTGGGGGGCAGCATGGTGCTTTGGCTGGCGTCATTCAAAAATATTCCCTCCACGCTTTACGAGGCCGCGATTCTCGACGGCGCCAACTGGGCTAAAAAGCTGTGGTATATCACTATCCCCATGAGTACGGCCATGATTTTTTACAATCTCGTGACGGGCATTATCGGAGCTTTACAACTTTTCAATACCTACATAGTCGCTTCGGGCACAAACGGGAAGGGCGAGGGAAATTCTCTGTACGTATTTGCGGTAAAAATTTATAATACTGCTTTTGTCGGTACAAATCCGCAGGTGGGATATGCCGCCGCGATCGGCATTGTTTTATTTGTAATTATCATGATCTTGACGGCGATTACGTTCAAGACGAATAAGTGGGTGCATTATTCGGAGGGCGACTAAAATGGAAATCGAAAACGTCTCGAAAAATTCCGTGCCGCATGTAAAGAAAAATACGGCGCAGCGTTACATTGTCCGCGCCCTGTATATCGCCGTGCTGCTTATGGTTACGGTATATCTGATTTTTCCGTATCTGTATATGCTGATGCGTTCCCTGATGATTTACGACGACGCGGCGAGCACTAATCCCGTTTATTTCTTTCCGCATACGAGAATTACATTTCAAAATTTTATCGATATTTTCAGCAAGAAGCCGTCGAACCCTTACCTCGACACTTCTTATACCTACCTCGATTATTTGTGGAATACGGTAAAAATAGCGCTGTTTAACATAATAGCAGTGCCCTTGTCCGCTTCGCTTTGTGCATATTCGTTTTCCCGTCTGCGCTGGAGATGCCGGGGAGCGGTATTTGCACTGATGATGGCTTCTATTATGATCCCCGGATCCGTTCTTACGGTTCCTCAATACGTGCTGTTTGCTTCTTTCGGCTGGACGGAGTCCGCTTTGCCGCTTACGATTCCGACATTATTCGGCGGAGGCGCCATGAATATCTTTCTTCTCGTACAGTTTATGCGCAATATTCCGTATGAGATGGAGAACGCTGCAAAGATCGACGGCGCAAATGCCTTCCAGCGGTATCTTATGATCGTTATACCGCTTTGCAAGCCGATACTCATCTATATCGTTATCGGAACCTTCAATTCCGTCTGGGGAGATTTCACGGGGCCGCTGGTATATTTGAAATCGCGCGAAAAATGGACGTTGGCCGTTGCAATCTATTATGATTCCGTCAATTTTTCGGAAGGGATGGATCAGCCGAACATTCGTATGGCGGTCAGCGTATTTATTTCCATAATTCCCGCCATAATTTTCTTCTTCTATCAAAACACATTGATAGAAGGGGTACAGATGGGCGCACTAAAAGGATAGACGGCTTCAAGCCTGTTTATAAAAAATTTCTAATTTTAGGAGGAAAATTCTATGAAAAAGAGAAAATCGATCGCAAAATCGATTGCGATTTGGTCTCTCGGAGTGCTGACGGCGTTTTCGCTTGCGGGCGGGGCAAAGAGCCTTACCAGAGCGTCGGCCACGGTTGAAGGGCAGACGCCCGAGGATACTTATTTGCTTCCCATAAACGGCTACGCGGATCTGAACGGCTACAGCGCGTTGGAGGGTACGACTTTTTCTGTCTGGATGGCGACAAATTACGGTATCGGTCATGAAGGCATCTGGTCGGGGCTCGGTCAGTATTCTTTCGACGGCTGGCAGCCTTTTGCCGGCTCCGTGACGGAGGAACAGAAGCTTCAGATTCTCAACGACATGTGCGATCACATTTTGATCAACGGAAAAACGATGTCCGAAATCCGTGTGGAAAACGGTAAAAGCGCAGAAATCTCCACTGCGGTCGGCGGGACGGCGATGGGAAGGGTTATCTTCGGTTATTACGGCGAAGGAAAAATCGCACTCCGTTTCCATACGTCGTCCGGAGACGGCTCCTGTCTCTCTGCTGCGCAGATCGAGACGGTGACGATCAAAGAGGGCTTCCAGTGGTACAGCAATGCGGGGGCAAAACTCGGAACGACGACTGATCAGGATTATACGATGTATTACGATCAGGCAAACAATCAGATGGTGCGTCAGCTGAAAACGGATGAGAACGGCGAAATTGCCGCCGACGCGATCACGATGACGAAAGGGCCCGACAAAACTTTATATTTCAAAGGGGATACTTTTGACAAGACGGGGCTTTCCTTTACGGTAAAATATGCAGATAAGGACGCGTCGGGAAAAAACAGGACGGAAACGATCCCCGCGGACAAGGTAATCGTCGGCGACTGCGATTTTAACGGAGACGAAGCCGGTAAGGTAAAGGTCCCCGTCTATGTAAACGGTGCCGAATACGAGGTCGAAGTCGATTACAATCCCAAGCAGGTAGATATCTCCGAGACGGCGCTCGCAGGGATTACGATCGAAGGACTGAAGGAAACATATGTAATGGAGACCGATCGCAAGGTGAGCGGCTTAACGCTTAAAAACGTCAAATTTACGGACGGCACGACTGCCGATATTGTGCTCACCGACGAATGTATCAATGCGCCCGTGGTCTATGAAGGAAAATGTAAGGGGAGCATAAGCTATCTCAACCTCGAAGGGTTCAAATTTGAGTATAATGTTTCCAACGTGGACAGCTCGACGCCAATTTCTCTCTCGATCGACGCGACGAATTATCCGATTTTCCATGCAACGATCAACAATCGGCTCGGGGTGAAAGTGACTGTTCCCGGAAGTACGACCTCCAGAAAGGCCATCGAAAATGTTCAGTTGGCTAAATGGCTGGATCGCGAGGGCAACGAAGTTTCCATCGGTGACTTTATTTATATCAATGGCGTAAGCTTCACTCAGCTTTGGTCCGAACATAAGATCAGAAAGATCCTTGCTTACGGGGATACGCTTTTATTCGACGTTTACACGAATAAATCGGAAGTTTCGCAGGATAAGGTTCCGGCGGAATATATCGATTCGGAAACGGGTATGCCGATAGGATATCTCACGTATGACAGCATTTTTACGATAGAGTTCAAGCCCGGCTTTGCTTACGTAACCGCCAATGCGGATTCGTGGGGGCTGGGGACGTCCGAAGCGGACAGCGCCAAGTATTTCCCCGTTCCCGGCGGATATTTGAAAGAGAGCGTTCTGTTGGTGCGTTATCCGGCTACCAGTTCGTTGACGAGATGGATGCGCCCGCTGTCCCTTATGGACGGGGAAAATAAGATGACCTCCGAAAAGATGGTGAGCGCCGTGCTCGAGCTTGCGAAGACGCCCGACGAATACACAAAATCCGCGCTTGACGCCTTGATGAGCAACGTCGCCTCGGACGCCGCGGTGGTCACTTCGTCCGGCATTACCGAATTCAAGGTGGGAGAAGATTACGACGCGACGGGGCTGGAAGTAACGGTGAAGTATCTCGACGGCGGTTCGGAGGTAATGACTTTCAACAGCGCCGCGATCCAGGGCTTCGACAGCGGGGAAGCCGGAACGTGCGCTTGTTATGTGACGGTAAATAATATCCGTGTTTCTTTCACGGTAACGATTAAGGAAGCTTCTTCGGAAACACCCGATTCTTCTTCATCCTCGGGCGGAGCAGGCTCGGCTTCCGAAAGTACGGGCGGGGGCTGCGGCTCGAGCCTCGGCGGCGCGTCGCTGCTTCTGGCCTCGGCGGCGATCGCGGTCGGCTGCGTAATTTTGAAGAAAAAGAGAGCTTAAAGGAAAACAGTCGGTTTCCGGATGCGGGATTATATTCCGTGGGCAAGATACCCGCGCCTGAAAACGGGCGCGGGTACTTTGATATTAATCGTATCAAATAAATAAATAAAGACAGGAGATTATAGATGAGAAACAATGCGAAAAAAGCTTTTAAGCTGATTGTCTTTCTCACTGCAATTATTATGGCGACAAATTTAATCGGATGTTCCGAAAGGCCGCACTCCGTCAGCGACGGAGGCAACGCTTCCTCCTTTGATGAAAATAGCAAAGCAGACGATCTTCGCAATTTAGACGAATTTGAATATACGAAGTTGAGTCTTTCCGCGACGGACGATTACGGAAGGACATTAAAACCCTCCGATTCGGAAGATAAATCTCGTTACGTGGGTATTTTCTTTTTCCTTACTCTGGGCTATCATGCAAATCATTCGGGAATTTACGATATTTCAAAAATTACCGACTACGGAGAAAATATCCCCGCATTTTTTCAGAATACAGCGGAATCTCCGGTGGGAGCCGCTCATTTCTGGGGAGAGCCTGTTTGGGGATATTATCGTTCGGACGATCCCTGGGTGATTACAAAGCAGGTGGAGATGCTGACGATGGCGGGACTGGACTTCATCGCGCTCGATGTTTCCAATATGATTTTGTACGAGGATACCGTGGATACTCTTTTGGAGATACTTTTGCGCTTTCAGCAACAGGGCTGGGACGTACCGCGCGTATGGTTTTATTGCAATCAGCAAAATCCGGAGACAATGGACGATAAAGAGGTGATAAAAAAGATCTATAATCGTTGGTACACGCAAAAGAAGTATGAAAGCCTGTGGTTTTCTCCAAACGGAAAACCTGTCGTTACACAGGGCTGGAATACTACGTGGGACATCGGGAATCCTTTGGAAAAAAAGATTGCGGAAACGTTCGAGTTTCGGTTGCGGCAGTGGCCTACGGAGAAATTCAATGAAGAAGGGATTCCCTGGATTGAATTTACTTATCCGCAGCCCGTCCACGACGGTTGGATAAATGTTTCCGTGGCGCAGCATGCCAACACGGTAGCATTCAGCGATTGCGAAAAGAATTGGGGACGGGGTTACGATTTTACGACGGGTGTCAACGACAACGAGCATTTTCGGGAAGGGATCAATTTTGCACAGCAGTGGGAAACCGTTTATAAGGCGGGCGACCAGGCAAAATACGTCTTTATCACCGGTTGGAACGAATGGGTGGCCGAAAAAATGATTTATAACGGGCGTATTCAGACGGTGGATCAGTTCAATGAAGAATATTCCCGCGATATAGAGCCTTGTGTAAACGGTTTTGGCGACAATGTTTATATGCAGATGATCCAGAATATCCGCAAATGGAAATATACCGATCCTGTGGGATATAAAAATCCGTCCGTCACAATCGATATTTCTTCGTTTGATATTTCACAATGGGCAGACGTAAAGACGATCTATCGCGATTTTGAAGGAGATGCGATTTCGAGAGACTGGTATTCTTTCGACGGCTCTTTCTCCTATGTCGATACGACCAACCGCAATGACATCGTACGCACGTATGTCTGTCGGGACGAGGAATATCTCTATTTCCGAGTGGAGACGAAAGAGCCGATCTCCGAACGGGAAAAGATGGATAAGAAATGGATGAATTTGATGATTAAAACTCCCGACGGCGGAGAAGATGGAATTTTTGGCTATCAGTATTTTATCAATCGGGAGATCGAGGGAAATACTACGAGCGTACAGAAATACGACGGGAAAAATTACAATACCGTGGGAACGGGCGGTGTTTATGTCTCGGGAAATGTCATGCAGGTGCGCGTGAAGCTTTCCGATCTCGGGCTCAGCTATGCGGATTATGCGCTCGAATTCAAGGTGACGGATAACATCAAAAAAGTGACGGATGTTTTATCTTACTACAAAACGGGCGATTCCGCACCCATGGGCAGAATGGGTTATTCGTTCGGCTATCGGGAGGAAGAATGAGACGCTACAAAAATTTTATCGCGGCGGTTTTGGCTTGCGGCCTGGCGCTTAACTGCTTTGCCGCCTGTTCCGGCCCCTCTCACGACATATCGGGCAGTACGACGGAAAGCACTTCGGAGGGAACGCTGCGGGAAAAGGATATTCGTTCCCTTTCGGCTAACGAATATACGCAGCTGAATTTGTCGGGCACGGATGCTTTGGGCAGGACCTTTGAGACGGCGGATTCGGAGAATAAAGACGTTTATGTGGGAATGTTTTTTTATCTGACCTTAGGAAATCATGCCAATCATAACGGAATTTACGATGTTTCCGCCATTACCGGTTACGGTAAAAATATGGAGGCGTTCTTTAAGGCGAACGATACGACTTCGCCCGTCGGAAGCGCGCATTTCTGGGGAGAACCCGTCTGGGGATACTATCGATCGGACGACGAGTGGGTAATTCGGAAACAAATCGAAATGCTGACGATGGCGGGGGTCGATTTTCTGTGTTTTGATACGACGAACGCCGTATTATATCTCGATACCGTGGATATTATTCTGCGGGTATTGAGCGAGTACGCGGCGGCGGGCTGGGACGTTCCGAAGTTTATGTTTTATATTGCAGCCTCGGATAAAAGTTGTATCAAAACGGTGTATGAAAAATATTATTCCAAGGGTCTTTATAAGGAGCTTTGGTTTGCGCCGAAAGGAAAACCGATGATTACGCAAATGTATTCCACCGAGTGGAATGAGGCGGATCCGACGGAAGCCGCAATTTCAGGTTTTTTTGAATTTCGTTTTCGCCAGTGGCCTACAGACAGCTTTCTTAGAAAAGGCTGGTCGTGGATCGAGTTCGAATATCCTCAGCCCATTCATACGGATATGGTCAGCGTTTCTTCCGCACAGCATACCAGCCTGAAATTTTCGAGTATGTCGGACAACCGAGGGAAGGGGTTCGACCTTTCGACGATGACGAACGACGCCTCCAAGGTTGCGGAGGGCGCAAATTACCAGTCGCAATGGAACCGTGCGATTTCGGGCGAAAACAGCGATCGGATCGAATTTATTCTGTTGACGCAATGGAACGAATGGGTCGCGGAAAAGTTTTGGGACGAAACCAAGGGCGAGGCCTATATGGTGGACGGGTTTAATCAAGAATATAATCGTGACTTAGAGCCCGTCAAGAATGGCTACGGGGACAATTATTACATGCAGACGATCCAGAATATCCGCACATGGAAATATTCGAAGGCAAAGCATTATGCCTATGAGAAAAAGACGGTGGATATTTCCAAATTCGAAGCCGAGGCATGGGAGCATG
>ERZ1108162.33-NODE-33-length-76308-cov-521.363645_pt1 | contig 76308 bp, 68 predicted proteins | sample MGYA00403698_ERZ1108162 | MGnify/ENA primary metagenome ERZ1108162 (study PRJEB35170, sample SAMEA104062405) | human gut metagenome | biome: human gut; feature: human-associated habitat; material: faeces | place: Denmark | collected 2012-04-30 ... | reverse complement strand
GATCTGTATGAACTCCTTTTTTTCTTTACTGTTGCACTTAATAGTATAATTCACCCCGAAGACAAAAAAGCCGCGCAGGTTCCTGCGCGGCTTTTTTTCCATTTTGTCCACAGAAATTTTCAATGTACCGTTCAGAAACGAACGTTGAACAAATTCCTTGTATCTTGCTCAACGCCGCTGTGATCGCGAAAACGGCAGATTCCGGTTCAGTCTATCTTTTTCACAAAACACTTTCTGCGCTTGACGATCTCGCGTTCCATCGCATTCCACTGTTCTTGTACCGCACTGTTTGTAACGAGTTCGGGATTGGACTCGATGTGCTCGATCTTATCGGCAAGAACGTTTCGGATGATGCGCGCCATCATCACGGAATTGACGCCCATTTTCTGATAATCCGGATGCACCGCGATGAGTACCATTTCCAGTTCTTTTGGTTTTGCGATCGCCTTCATCAGACGGAAAATGGTGGGAAGAGTCATCTTTCCGCCGCTTATTTGCAAGGGCTTGCAAATGGAAGGCAAGACAACCGCCATCGCGATCACTTTCCCCTCTTTGTTCGCCAGCATGGAAAAATAGCGCGGGTTGATGACCGTAGCAAACTGTTTGAGGATATGATCGATCACTTTCCCTTCAACGGGAACATAACAATCGAGTGCCGCATACGCAAGATTGGTCATCTCCAAAGCCTCATGCCCGTAACGGCCGATCAGCTTGTTCATCGGCATGCTTTCCGCAAGTTCCTGCAATCCGAGTTTTTTTTGTATGTATCCCGCCACATGTTCGATGCGCGGATCCAGCGAATCGGGAATCGTAAAATCATATTCGACCCATTCGCTTTCGTCCGAAAATCCCGCACCGCGGACAAGTTTTTCATAATATTCATAATTATAATTTGTAGCATATGTGGCACGGCGGTCAAATCCGTATGTTAAAAGTCCTTCCCTGTCCTGATCGTTAAAGCCCCACGGTCCGTGGATCGTATCCATGCCGCGCTCCTTTCCGAACTTTTCCACGGCATCCAAAAGAGCCTTTGCCACATCAGGGTCGTCGATGCAGTCGAACCTGGAAAAGCGGATGCACTTCCTGCCCGAAATCTCGTTGTACTTCTTCTGCAGGATCGCCGCCACTCTGCCCGCTGTTTTGCCGTCTTTTTTGGCAAGATAACAGCAAATTTCACATTCGGCAAGCATCGGATTCTTTTTGGGATTGGTCAGATTCATCTCGTCCCCAAACAAGGCAGGGACGTACTTATCACAGTTTTTATAAAGTTCTAAAGGGAAACGCACGAATTCGCGCATCTGTTTTGCGGTCTTTACCGCCATTACGGTTATCATCTCTTCATCCTCTCAGCTGCCGCAAAGAGCGACAGATTCATCCTTTTTGTTAAACAACGCGGGTTTCACAAGATATTTTACCACACTTAACAATCAAATGCAAGACGTCGGAGCCAATTTCCGGCTCCAAATTTTGCGGAATTTTCTGGATAATGCCCTGCACGGGCGCATAACGGTCCTTGCGCAGGCGCACCGTTTTTACCGTTTTTCCCGCCACACGTCGTATCAGATACCCTTCGCTGCGCAGTCCCTGTTTCTCCGCACGCAGGACGCACTCGCTGTCCCCTTCGCGGATCTCGGGCTCGGGCGGGGCGATCGTTTCCACCACAACGCTTTTGCGAATATAAGTTACGTCAGTTTTATGCCCGTAAACGCGGATGGAAAGATTTCCGCCCGCCGCCCTTGCCAGAATATACACCCTGCCTTCTGTGTCGTTGCGGAATTTTAAATCGCAGCCCGTGCCGCTGACCATGGCGTCAAAGGACGGCTCCACGTAACCGACCGCCAGACTGTGCGGATGCTGTTCCACGATCCCCATACCCGATAACAGCGCGGCATTATAGACCGTTGTGCTGACCTGGCATACTCCGCCGCCCACGCCGGCGACAAACGCTCCGTCCTGAATGATGGGTGCACTCTTGAATCCGTTCGCCTGCGTCCGCTCCCCCACTCTCTCGTTGAACGAAAAAACTTCACCCTTGTCAAGAATTGTCCCGTTGATTTTTTTTGCCGCCAGCGCAATGTTTTCAGCGCGGTTGCATCCCTCCGCATACCGCGTGGAAAAGCTGCTCAGCCGCACGCACTCCTCTTTTAATTTTTCCAGACTGCGCCGCGGCGTTTCCCTGACAATCTCCGCCCGCACCGTTCCGCCGCCCGCTTCCAGTGCCGAAAGCACCTTTTCTTTCAACACGGCTCCGTTCACATACGTTCCCTCTGTTTCTTTCGAAAACAGGAACGGCTCGTCCCAATTCGCCGTGAATTGCATCCTCGCGTCATGGCTTTTCGTGTAATATTCGTCGCAAATCCCGCGCAACGTCTCTTCGAAATTTGTCAAAACCAAATGTTTTTGCAGTGTGTATTTTCCCGCTTTTTCCCGCGCTTTTTTCAGAACCTTTGAAAGATCGCTCCTGTAATATAATTGCGGCGCGCGGAAAGTATAGGTGCATCCGCCCGCTTCCACGGTCAGCTCCCGATCGGCGGCGTCTTCCTGCAATGCGCGCGAAATGCGTTCGCATGCAGACTTTTCGCTCATACCCGAAACGTCCACCCCTTCCACGATACAACCCTGCGGCATTCTGCCTGCGGCAAAGCCGCAAAAAAGCAGCGATGCCGCCAACATTGCCGCGATCACCCATATCTTCATTATCCGTAATGACAATCTGTTTCTTCCGTCCATACCAATCTGCCGCCCCTCTTACTAAGCAGTATGCCCCGCAAAAATACAAACATTCGCGTTTTTTCGTGCCATTTTCAGGTTTTTCGCCCCTTGGAAACTTTTCTCCGTTTTTTTCTCTTGCTTTTTTTGTCATGAAGGCTTGTTTTTCGCCCGCTCGACCTTTATAATTCAAAACACACGGGAATTTCTCTCTGCGCCGCCAACTTTGCAATTCGGCGAAAAAACGCTACGATTTTGCGCGGTCATTTTCGAAGAAAAAATGCCGCGGCGCGCAAAAATTTGCGCGCCGCGGCACGATAAACAAATATCACAGAAAATTTTTATAAAAACAAAATATTTATTCGGATAACATCTCCGGCATACCAACTTTCATCGAAATCAACTCCCGCACCGCCTTTAAAAGCCTTTTAAATACTGACTTTATAATAGATTTAGCAGAAAAAGCGGGAAACCGACAAGATAAATCTGACGGCCGATTTGTTTTGGGGCTTTCGGCGGGCTCGTGTACGGCAGCGGTGCGCCGGATCGGCGTGAAAAACAAAGAACCGCACGTTCAACGCCTGATCTTGCCCGCGCAGGTACAGAAACTTCCGCTCAACGCTTGATTTTTCCTGCACTGAAGCAAAAACGCCTGCTCAACGCTTGATTTTTCCTGTACTGATGCGGATTTTGTTGACCGATCTTCCGAAAAGCACTTTTTCGGTATGCGTGCAGGTTAGAATGGTCTGAACGCCGTCGATCTGTGCGAGGAGTTTGCGGCGGCGGGACAGGTCGAGTTCGCTCATCACGTCGTCAAGAATGAGGACGGGGTATTCGCCCGCGACCTGGCGGAAAATATCCACTTCCGCAAGTTTGAGTGCGAGCGCGGCGGTGCGCGCCTGCCCCTGCGATCCGTATACGCGCGCTTCCTTTCCGTTTACCAGAATTTTCAGATCGTCGCGGTGCGGACCCGCCGTCGTGTAACCCAGGCGCACGTCCTTTTCGTAGTTATCGGACATTTCTTTCAAGAGCGCCTGTGCGATCTCCTCGCGGTCATCGCCGTATTTCCGCTCGGCGCCCACTTCGAGTGTTTCGGCGCCGTCCGTCAAAAACGCGTGTTTTTCGGCGGCAAGCGGTTCCAGTTTTTCCAAAAACTCGCCGCGGCGCTCGATGAGCTCCGCCGCATAGCGGCAAAGCTGCACGTCCCAGACGGGCAGCGTTTCAAACACCAAAGAAAGATCCCTGTTTTTTAAGAGCGCGTTGCGCTGTTCCAGGATCTTGTTGTAGCGAACAAGTGCCGTATAATAGGAGCGCGAAAGCTGGGAAATGGAAACGTTAAGGAAGCGTCGGCGTTCGTCGGGGCCGTCCTGGATCATGCGCAGTTCGCCGGGACTGAAAAAGACGCCGTTGATGTTGCCGAGAAGGTCTGCGTTGCGCGCGATCTTCGAGCCGTTGATGCGGATCTCACGCTTTGTTTCGTAAATATCCGCGGCAATGGAAATGTTTCCGAATCTGGTTTCGGCTTGGGCGGAGATATGCGCCCCGTCCTCGCCCGAACGGATCAGCTGTTTGTCGCGCCCCGTACGAGGGGAAACGCCGGTGCAAAGGTAAAACACCGCTTCGGCGCAGTTGGTCTTACCCTGGGCGTTCTTGCCGTAAAGCACGTTGATGCCGTCCGAAAACTCGAACATTTCTTCGGCATAATTTCTGAAATTTTTCAGTACCAAATTTTTTATTCGCATTCTTTCTCTGTTTTGATTTGATTTTCCGACGATTTTATATTATAATGTACTCTGTACCGGCAGGTTGCGGCGAACAGGCGCATGAGGGGGCGCACGCTTTGTCATTATTATAGCAGATTTCGCCGAAAAGACAAAGCAAAAAGAGAATTTTTACGAAAAAAGACAAAGCAGGTTGAGGTTTATATGTCTGACAACGATCAATTTGAATTATTATGGAAAAAAATCAGCGAAACTCTGCAGGCGACTCTGTCGCCCATCACTTACAACACGTATATTTCCAAGCTCAAGGCTGTGGACATTGACGGTACGAAGATCATTTTAAGCACCGACAACGAATTCTTTGCCAATTTCATCGGGAAGAACCTGACGGAAAAGATGAAGGAAGCGTTCCAGAAGGCGGACACGGGGATCACGGATTTCGAACTCGTGATCGAAGGGAGCGACGACGTCGTATTCACGACGGAAGAAGAGGAAGAGGATTATTCTCCCCTTTCCGTCGATCCGAGGTTCACGTTTGAATCGTTCGTGGCCGGAAAGAGCAATGAATTTGTATTTGCGGCGGCGAAAGCGGTGGCAAAAAATCCGGGGGCGAATTTTAACCCGCTGTATATTTACGGCGCGTCGGGACTGGGCAAAACCCACCTGATGCAGTCGATCGCAAACTATATCAGCCTCCACAAGCCGGCCCTGCGCGTGATGTACACCACTTGTGAAAAGTTCATCAACGAACTGATCGACTCGATCTACCTGAACAAGGGCAACAACCGCGACATGCAGGCGAAGTTCCGCAACCGTTACCGCAACGTGGACGTACTTCTCATTGACGACGTGCAGTTCCTTGCGAAAAAGCAGGCGGTACAGGAAGAACTGTTCCACACGTTCAACGCACTGCAGGCGGAGAACAAGCAGATCGTGCTCACCTCGGACGTTCCGCCCAAGGAGATCGCGACGCTGGAAGAACGTTTGCGCACGCGGTTCGAAGGCGGACTCATCGCCGATATCCAACCGCCGGACGCGGAAACAAAAATCGCCATTCTCAAGCAGAAAGCGTTTGAACGCAAAGCGGTGATCCCGCCCGACGTACTGGATTTTCTGGCGCGCGATTCGGGTACGGACGTGCGTACGCTGGAAGGCAGGCTGACCAAAGTCATCTTTGCGAGCAAACTGCACGAAAAGCCCATTACGCTGGAGCTTGCGGCGACCGCGCTGAACGAAGCGATCAGCGAAGAGCATGAAACGATCACTTCGGACAAAATCATTTCGGGCGTTTGTTCTTTCTATAAGATCACCAAGGACAAACTTCTGGGCAAGAGCAAGAAAAAAGAACTCGTCATACCGCGGCAGATCTGCGCATACCTGATGTGCGAGATCATGAACATTCCGCTTGTTTCCATCGGGGAAGCGCTGGGCGGGCGCGATCACACGACGGTGATCCATTCGCGCGAAAAAGTTACAAACCTCATCAAGGTAAACGACCGCGTGGCGAAAGAAGTGGAAGACATCCGCAACATTATATTAAAACAGTAACGTTTTGAAAGCGGTAACGCAAAGACGTTTACATAATGAAAAGCAGATTACCCTTCCCTTTTGCGGAAGGGTAACAAATTTTATTTTCGGGCATACGGATATGGAAGTTACGAACAAATTTTACACAACCGGATACGACGCAGTAGTCGTGGGAGCGGGCCACGCGGGGTGTGAAGCGGCGCTTGCACTGGCGCGGACGGGCATCCGTACGCTGATGCTCTCTCTGAATCTGGACAGCATCGCGTTCATGGCGTGCAACCCGTCCATCGGCGGCACGGCAAAGGGACACCTCGTGCGCGAGATCGACGCCTTGGGCGGAGAAATGGGCATCAACGCGGACAAGACCGCCTTGCAGATGCGGATGCTGAACGTCGGCAAAGGCGCGGCGGTTCAGAGCCTGAGATCGCAGGCGGACAAACACGCTTACCACGCCGCCATGAAAAAGACTTTGGAAAACACGGACAACCTGACCATTCTGCAGGGCGAAGCCGCCGAAGTTCTCACAAAAGACGGCAAGGTATGCGGCGTAAAGACAACTTTCGGCGAAATTATCGAAGCACGTGCCGTTGTTCTTGCGACGGGCGTATACCTGAAAAGCGCGGTGATCGCGGGAGAATTCAAGCAATCGAGCGGTCCGAACGGGTTTGCGCCCGCCAATGCGCTGACGGATAATCTGATCGCACTCGGTTTCAACGTGCGCAGATTCAAGACAGGCACCCCTGCCCGCGTGGACGGACGTACGATCGACTATTCGAAATGCGAGATCCAGAACGGGCAGACGGATATTTATCCCTTTTCCTATCTCTCGGACGGAGTTGTACAGAAGCAAAAGCCCTGCTATCTTACCTATACCAACGAAAAGACGCACGAGATCATCCGCGCAAACCTGCACCGTTCGCCGCTGTATTCGGGGGTGATCAAGGGAACAGGCCCGCGGTACTGCCCTTCCATCGAAGACAAAGTGGTGCGGTTTGCGGACAAAGAGCGGCACCAGATCTTTCTCGAACCCGAATGCGCCGATTCCAATGAAGTGTATGTGCAGGGCATGAGTTCTTCCCTGCCCCACGACGTGCAGCGGGCGATGTACCGCACGGTGGCGGGGCTGGAAAACGTGCGCATCATGCGCTATGCTTACGCGATCGAATACGACTGCATCGACACGCTGGACGTGTACCCTACCCTGGAATTTAAAAAGATAGAAGGGCTGTACACGGCGGGACAGATCAACGGCACGAGCGGATACGAAGAAGCGGCGGCGCAGGGACTCATCGCGGGGCTGAACGCGTCGCTGAAACTGCGCGGAAAAGAGCCTTTGATCCTGCACCGCGACGAAGCGTATATCGGGGTACTGATCGACGACCTCGTAACCAAAGGCACGAACGAGCCTTACCGCATGATGACTTCGCGTGCGGAACACCGCATTCATTTACGGCAGGACAATGCGGATTTCCGCCTGACGGAAAAAGGATATGCCGCGGGACTTGCCACAAAAGAGCGCTACGAAAAATATCTGGCGCGGAAAAAAGCGGTAGCGGATATCCATACTCTTCTTGACGAACGCGTATCCCCTGCCGAATGCCGTGAATTCTTAATGGATCACGGATTTCCTGCGCCCGCAGGCGGCGTTTCATATGCGGATATGCTGCGCCGCGGCATCGATATTGCAGAGATCCGCGAAAAGTTCGGAATTTTACAGGGCGCGCGGCCGGAAGACATCGAAACGGCGTGCATTGACATCAAATACGAAGGCTACTTAAAGCGCGGCCTGGAACAAATCGAAAAGGCGAAAAAGCTGGAAAACCGCAAACTGCCCGACGATATTGATTATGAAAAAATCGACGGACTAAGACTGGAAGCGCGGCAGAAGCTCAACAAGATCCGTCCCGAAAACCTCGGACAGGCGGGACGCATTTCCGGCGTCAACCCCGCCGATATCGCCGTACTGATGGTATATTTAAGCGCTTCTCAGAAATAATTCCGTTTTTTGTGCTCAACCGGACAATCCCCGCAGCTTGATTTTTAATAAAGAAAGCCGCAGCCCGCAAAAATTTGCGGGCTGCGGCTTTTTATTTGCCGATCACACAAAGCCCCTATTTTTCCGGCAAAAATAAACATCTTTTTCTGTCGTTACCGATTGGGAATTGTTTTAATTTTTTCGCACAATCACAAATTTTTCGACAATACCTCTGTAAATTTTATTGAAGAAATATACTATCATAAAGCAAAAAACGTCGCGGCGCGCGCATACGCGCGCGCCGCGGCAAAAGGACTCTCTTTATGATACAACAACGAACGTTCCGTTACTCTTACAAAGCGGCCTGCGTGTACCTGTGCATTTTTGCGGCGATGCTCTTACTGAATTTCACCATGAAAAATTTTGAACCGTTTTCCCTGCCGCTCTTTGCCGGCGCGCTTGCCTGCGGCCTGCACCCGTTCATCCTGGCAGGGCTTTACATACTCGCGGGAGGACTGAGTTTTTTTACAGGATTTATGCCTTTTCTGCTGTTTGTGATCCAAGGCGTTTTTTTAGGTGCAATTTTCTTTATTTACCGCAGGCTCGGCAAAAACATGAAAGCGGAATTTGCCCTGTATGCGCTCATTGCACTGGCGCTGTATTTCTGGCTGTTCGGAAAATACATATACGCCGACTATATTAAAGCGGCGATCCTTTCCGCCGTTTTGTTCTTGCTGTGCCTTCTGTTTCTCGGAGCGATGCGCTGTCTGTTTTTTCGGGCAGGCCGCAAAAAGCTCGCGCCCGAAGAACTCATATTCTGTGCGGCCGCCGTTACGGCGACGGGCATAGGGCTTTACAACTGCGCGGGAAGCTACGCCTACGAAAGCATGGCGCTCCTTGCTCTTTTGCTATCCTGCGCTCTGCTTAGAAACGCGAAGGCGGTATTCTGTGCACTCGTGCTCGGTCTTGCACCTGCGATCTGCCAAAGCGTCGCCGCAGGAGAGCCGTTGCTTACGCAGATCGCCGCAATGTGCCTTTACGCCGCCGTCGTACTTTTGCTGCTGCCTTCGGGCAAACTTCCCGCATCCCTTGCGCTGTTTATTTGCAACATGGTGTTGCGCTACTTTACCGACTTTTCCGCACAGGGCACGGCGCCGCTTACGGAAAGTGCCTTTTACCTGACCATGCTCGTTCCGCTCATCCCCTGTTTCATTTTTGCAGTGCTCCCCGAATCTTGGCTCTCACGCGGTGCGCAGACCTTGCGCAAATACAGCGAAAAACGTCTTACTCGTACCAGCATCGATAAAAACCGCGCCGAAGTCGGACAGAAACTGTTTGAGATCTCCGCTGCGTTTCGCGAAATAGAAAACGCCTTTTCCGCGCTGGACACGCAGCCGCAGTCCGAACAGGCGGCGCAAGCGCTTGTTGCGGAAGAAGTGCGCAGAGAAGTCTGCTCCCAATGCGAAAAAGCAGCGACCTGCGATCAGAAAACAGGTTCTTCTCTTGAAAAGCTGACCGCGATCGGATGCCAGAAAGGAAAAGCAAATCTGATCGACATGCCGGCGGCGCTGACGGCAGAATGCCCGAACCCTTCGGCACTCCTGTTTTCGTTAAACCGTGCCCTTTCCGATTACCGCCGCCGCATCCTCGACGAAGAAAACGCCGCCGCCGGCCGCGCCCTGTTTGCGGAACAGGCACACGCCCTGGCAGATATGCTGAAAAATCTTGCCGTTTCTCAAAGCGCACCCACGGGCGCACATTCCGAATCCGAACGCGCTTTGCGGCTTGCTCTTGCCAAGATCGGGATCGCTTGCGATGAGATCCTCGTTTTAGGCGAATTGCCCGAAATTTACCTGACGGTAAGCGGAAACCCCGCTCAAAAGCGCATTTGCCGCGCTGCGGAAAATGCGCTCGGCATGCCGTTTTCACTCTCCGCAAAGCGGAGCATCGCGCAAGATAAAACCGTATTGCTTTTGCACCCTACCCCGCGGTTTGACGCGGCGTTCGGCGTTGCAAGTGCGACAAAAGAGGGAGAAACAGACTGCGGCGACACGACTTCCGTGCAGCGGATCGACGAACGTTCCTTTCTTTGCGCACTTGCCGACGGCATGGGCAGCGGAACGTATGCACGGCGCGTTTCCGACTGTGCTCTCAATCTCGTGGAAAGTCTGTACCGCGCCGGAATGGCGGGCGACACCGTGCTTTCGACCGTAAACCGTTTGCTTTCGTTCAACCGCGAAGAGAGCTTTGCATGCGTGGACATTGCGACCGTAAATCTCGACACGGGCAGAGCAGATATTGTAAAAATCGGGTCCCCCCTTTCCTTCCTTCTCACACAGGGGAAAGCCGAGATTTTAGAAAGCGATTCTCTGCCGCTCGGGATCCTGGAAGGCGTACGCCCGACCACTCTTTCGCGAAACCTTGCCGACGGCGACGTTCTGGTCTTTCTCAGCGACGGAATAACCGCCGCATTCGGATCCAGCGCAGACATCGCCGACTATCTCTGCCGCCAACCTGCCGCCAACCCGCAATCGCTTGCCGACAAATTTTTAAAAGAAGCGCTCGATCGATGCGGCCGCGCCGAAGACGATATGACCGTTCTCGCCATCCGTCTCTTCCGTCGCACACCCGAAAAATAAAATCTTGCGCCGACCTCGTTTTACCATGCAAAGTCCCAGACTTTTTCCGACTTTATCTTTACGATTTACATAAAATAAATACATACGACGCACTTTCTTGTTGCCAAATTATTCGCATCCTTCGCGCAATTTTTTTGATACGTACGCAATTTTTTATACAAAACGGGCGGCTCTACTAAAAGTAGAGCCGCCCGTTTTAAAAGTAGAATCCAACACAGCAAAAGTCGAGAAAAAAAACAAATTCAATCTTGATTTTTTGAATAAGATTCGTTAAAATAAGAATAAATATGAAAGAAAGCAAACGGTATGAGTAAACAAGACGGCTCAACCCGTACGTATTTCTGCCTGCGTATATTTTCGTCGGTATCATTTAAGCGAACCCGCCGCGTACAGCTTGTTGCGGCAATATCTGCGAAACTTTATCTTTATGCAGTCGTTGGCGGCACAGTCCTTGCAATAAAATCCGCAGGCAAACATTTACCGCAACGTCCACAAAATTTTACACGCAACCCTTGACGGCACTGTCCTTGCGATTAAATCCGCAGGCAAACATTTGCCGCAACGCCCGCGAAACTTTATCTACACGCAACCGACGGCGGCATTACTACGTATCTTATCCATGCGAATCTACTATGGCACAGGATCCGTGCATTCTTAGCGGCTCCTGTATTTTCGACCGCAATGGCTGAAAATCCGAACACTCTTGTCTTTGCGGCACAGATTATAGATTATAATTTTTACTTCCGCTGAAACAATTTATTTTTTGCACCCTTATGCAGCAATTTATTGCTTTAAGCTGCAAATCCTTTATAAAATTTCAGCATGTTTGCTTACCGCAAGCGGCATAGTGCAGAAGCAATATAAACCCTATGCGACACAGGCTTACACAAGATAAGCCATTAAAAATACAAAAACAAACGAGATGCAAGTTTATAAACACAGAAAAGGAGTTTCTAGTATGCAAAACTATATTTTATGCTGCGGTTCGACCGCAGATCTATCAGCACAGCGGCTGAAAGAACGGAACATTGAGTATATTCCTTTTCATTTTTTCCTGGACGGAAAGGAATACACGGACGATCTGGGACAGACGATCACTTACCCCGATTTTTACGCAGCTATGGCGCGCGGTGCCATGACACGCACTTCGCAGACAAATGCGGATGAATTTGAAAAAGCATTTACTCCCTGGCTGGAGAGCGGCAAAGACATCGTTTATGTATCGCTTTCTTCCGGGATTTCAGGATCGTATAATTCGGCTCTGATCGCACAAAAAGCCCTGGAAGAAAAGTTTCCCGAGCGCAAAGTATATATTGTGGATTCACTGGGCGCGTCTTCGGGATACGGACTCTTGATGGAAGAACTTGCCGACCGACGCGATCAAGGCATGAGCGCCGCCGAACTTGCCGCATGGGCAGAACAGAACCGCCTGCGCGTCAATCATTGGTTTTTCTCCACCGATCTTACTTTCTATGTGCGCGGCGGGAGAATTTCCAAAGCCATGGGCTGGTTCGGCACGATTTTCCGCATCTGCCCCCTTCTGAATATGGATAATCTCGGACGGTTGATCCCGCGCCGCAAGATCCGCACAAAGGCAAAAGTGATTCAGGAGATCGCCGCGACAATGGTCGAATACGCCGACAACGGTACCGCCTACAACGGAAGATGCTACATTTCACACGCCGCATGCTTAGACGACGCTGTAGCCGTGAAAAATCTTGTCGAAAAATATATTCCGGCCCTGAAAAATAAAGTGGAAATTTTCGACGTCGGAACGACCATCGGCGCCCATACCGGCCCCGGCACGGTTGCCTTGTTCTTTCTCGGCAAAGTCCGCCAAGACTGATGTTTTACCGCCATTGAGCACAGGACGCCGTACTGCCACGCCCTGTTTTCAAAGAAAATTTTCTATATGTTTTTAAATGACAATTTTAAAAAAGCCGCGCGCCGCTATGCGATATTACCCCATAAAGTCTGACAGACATTTTAGGTAAACACCGCCGCCGCGCGGCTTTTATTTTTTCTGCATTTTCCCCCTGTTCAAACTTGCTTTCACAAATTATCGTGCTGTTTTTATCTATCGTTTCCGTAAATATTGTTTCCGTGCAGAGCGACCGATTTGCGCATTAAAACTCTCCGAACGCAACCGACTTGAAACGCGGATCGAACCGTAAAACATTTTGATTTTCAATTGAAAACTGTCGGCAAGATTATGAAAGAGAGAAAACAAAGATTATAATAAGAATGCGGCGGGAAATCAAATCTACGGGCGGAAGCCATCCGCCCCGAACGCGCGCCGCGCTTTTTTTGCGCGGCGCCAAACGAGAAGGACACGGATCGCTTCCCCGAAAGGCGGTATGAAATGGATTTTTTACAGTTTTTCGGTTACATCCGTCAGTTCAATGCGGACGTGGCAATTATCGGCGCGGCTGTCTGGGGAATCAACCTGCTGTTGCGCAAGACCCTGCTCAAGAATGTTAAAAAAAGCAAACTCGCAACGTTTTTGCCTTTTTTGCTCGGCGCCCTGCTCTATACAGCCTATGCGGCGGCAGTCAGCGGGCCTGCCGGCATGGACTGGAATTCGGCGCTGAGCGCCGGAATTACCTGCGGCTCGCTGGCAACGGTCATACAAGTCGTGTATGAACAATTTACCGCGAACGGAGAATCTGTCGGCATACGGGCCGCCTGCGTAAAAGCACTGCTTGCGGATTACGGCGAAATCAGCGACGAAACGGCCGTCGAGCTGGAACAGGCGGTGGCGGAAGAAAATTCCGACCGCGCCTTGGAACTTTTAAAAGAAATTGCAGGCGAAACGATGGCGGGAACTCTGTATTCGCTGCTTTGCAGGACCTTGAACAGTCTGAATCAGTGATTTTCTCCCGTTATGGCGGCGGCGCGCAAACAGCGCGCCGCCGCTTTTTTGTAAAAAAGCTAACCAAAAAAGCTGACAAAAAAACAACAAAAAGCTTATACAAACAGTCATAAAACAACCGAAAACAACCGAAAAAAATTTTTGATGAACAAGAAATCGCAAAATTTCCACACAAAAAATATTGTGAAATACAAAGCCCTGAAAAAATCGATGGAAAAAGCAAAAAAATTGCATTGAAAGCGACAAACAAAAACAACTATTCCGCCGCACAAACGCGAAAAACATACGAGCGGCCGACCTTCCGCAAAAAGCCGACTACGATTAGAGTATTTTTTCGGTCAAACGGAATAAAAGACAGACAAAAGCTAAAACCACATCTTTTTCGGGGCAATGAATGTTGTCGGCGGCATATTTTCTGCCCGAATGCACACAATGCGGATGTGGAAAAGAAAGATGAAAAACGGCCTCTCCTGTCGGACGCCGAAAAGAACATTCAGAGCCTGAAAGAAATACTTTCTGCGCAGGATATACTGGTTTACAGATTTGAAACCGCGGACAAAAAACTTTGCGCCGCCGTGTATGCGGACGGGATTACGGATAAAGAATTGCTCGGCGAACTGGCGGCAAGGCCTCTGGCGCAGGCAAACGCGCCGAAAACGCGCCGCGAAGCGGAAAAACTTTTACTGTTCCCCGAGCTGAAAGAAGCGGATGATGCGGAAACGGCGGCCTTTGAAATTCTTTCGGGGAATCCCGCGCTGTTGATCGACGGGATCGAAGGCGCCATTATTTTGGGCACAAAAAAGGTTGCGCTCCGCGCGGTGATGGAACCGCAGACGGCGATTACGGTCAAAGGCCCGCGCGAAGGGTTTATCGAAGACGTTAAAACAAATATGAGCCTCATCCGCCGCCGTTTCAAAACGCCGAACCTGCAATTTGAAATGCTGACCGTGGGCAAACAGAGCGGAACGGCAGTCTGTGTAGCGTATTTGAAAGGGATCGCGGACGAATCTCTGGTGAAAAAGGTATGCGAACGCATACAGGAAACCGAAATCGACGGCGTACCCGACTCCTCGTATATCGCCCAATTTTTGACCGATCGGCCCCATTCCGTGTTTAAACAGGCAGGAACAACCGAAAAGCCGGATATCCTGTGCGCAAAGATGCTGGAAGGCCGCATCGGGATCCTGGTGGACGGCTCGCCCATTGCCCTCACCCTGCCCTATATGCTTGCCGAAGATTTCCAGAGCGCACAGGATTATTTCGTATCGCCCGTGCGGGCTACGTTCAGCCGTATTCTGCGCCTTTTAGCGGTACTGGTGGCGGTATTTTTGCCCGCCATGTACGTAGCCGCCCAGCTGTTTCGGCTGCAGCTTCTCCCCTTCGGTCTGCTTATGACGATTTCCGGCGGAATCCGCGGGATCCCGCTGTCTCCCAGCCTTGAAATGTTTTTCCTGCTGATCGTATTGGAAGTGCTCATCGAAGCCAGCATCCGCATGCCGAAATACGTTGCGCTTGCCTTGTCCGTCATCGGCGCGCTCGTCCTCGGCGATACCGCCGTCAAGGCGGGACTTGTTTCTTCTCCAGCCATTATTATCATTGCCCTGTCCGGGATTTCCGCCTATACCGTTCCCGACCTCACCGGCACGGTTTCCGTTATACGGATGGCATACCTTGTCGCCGCAGGGAGCATCGGGATCTACGGCGTTATTTTGCTCACAGGCCTTCTTGCGTACTATCTCGTATCGTCCGACAGCTGGGGAACACCTCTGCTCGCGCCCTTTTCTCCGCTGATAAGGCAGGATTTGCGCGATTCCGTTTACAAAGCCGATCTGTTCTCGCTCCGCAAGCGTCCGCAGGTCTTTGAACCGAAAAACCGCACGCGCCTTCGCAAAAAAAACGCGGTGCAGGCGGAAAAGGAGAAATCATGAACGAAAAAGCCTTGAATATCCGACAAATCTGCTTTCTTTTTGCCGCAGTTCTTCCCGTAACGCGCATGCTTGTATATCCTGCGACCCTCTCCTTTCACGCGAAAAACGATTTGGTTTTATCAGCTTTTATAAGCTTTGCCGCAGAATTCGCCGTCATTTCGCTTCTCCTCTTACTCGCAAAAAAAACCGATCTCACATTCTTTGAACTTTTGCAAAACACATTCGGAAAATCTATCGCGCGTGCCGTATACTTCCTGTTCTCGCTTTATTTTCTCTTTTCGGCCCTGCTTCCCGTTCTCGAACAGCGCGGATTTATTTTGCAGGTTTTTTATGAGAACGTACCCTCTTTTCTGAGTTTTATCCCGTTTGTCGCCGTCTGCCTGTATGCCTGTACCAAAGGACTGCGCAGCATCGGCAGGGTAGCCGATCTGTCCATGCCGGTGTTTGCCGTTTGCATTCCCGTTCTTCTTTTGCTCGCCGTTCCCGAAGCGGATTTCACGGCGCTTCTGCCCGTCGGAGCGACAGGCGCGGGAAATATTTTCCGAAGCGCCGCCGAAAGCATGAACTGGTTCAGCGGCGCCGCATACATGCTCTTATTTTTGGGAAATTTCCGCTACGAAAAGAAAAGTGCCGTCAAAATTCTTTCCGCTTATGCGATCGGCGCAGCAATCGTTCTTTTTTTCCTCGCCGTATTTTACGGGATCTTTTCGGATATTTCCATCTTACAGCAAAATGCTCTGGCGCATATTTCCAAATACGCCACCGCATTTACATCGCTTGGCAGGATCGACCTGCTGTTCGTGTTTGCGCTTTCCCTGGTATTGCTGTTTGCTCTTTGCATTCCCCTGCAGCTGAGCACGCATTGCGCCGCACAAGCATTTTCCATAAAGCCCGCGTTTCCTGCGGCCGCGATCAGCGTACTTGTACTCCTGTTCATCCTGTTTTTCAACCAGGCATACCTCGAAATACAGACACTGATGACGCAAAAATTATGGTACGTTTTCGCATTTTTTGCACTATTGCTGCCGGCACTTGCTCTTCTTCTGCGAAAAAAAGAAAGAGAAAAGCCGAACATTGCCGTAAACAGCGGTAAAAAGGAGTAAGCCATGAAAACAAATAAAATTGCAACGCGCATTTTCCTGCTGATCGCGGCATTTTTGCTTCTGCTGTTTTTCTCCAACGATTTCGGCCTGATCGATATCCAGAAAACGTCCATTATTACGGCGATCGGGATCGACAGAGGGGAAGAAGGCTTGCTCGACGTTACCGCGCAGATCGCCGTGCCGGAAGCGGGCGGAAACGGTACGGCCGGGAATGTATCCGTCAAGGGAGCGCGGACGGTCGGCGAAGCGATCGCGGAACTCAATCTCAAAACAGGCTGGTACCCGACTTTGGTGCACTGCCGCCTGATCCTTTTGGGCGCGGAAGCGACAAAAACGGATGTATTCCGATCACTCGATTATTTTCTCAGGAGCCAGTTCGTGGAAGATTCGTGTCTCGTTGCGGTCTGCGCCGATCGCGCCGAAGACGCGCTCGGTGCACAGTCGCCCGTCGGCGACATGACCTATGCAGCCATCGAAAAGGTGCTTTCTTCTGAAGCGCAAAAAACAGGGCTGGTCAGCGTAAACAGCCTGCGCGAATTTTCCAAAGGATATTACTCGGTCGGAAAGAGCAGTTTCCTCCCCGTTCTTACCCTTAAAAAGGACGCGCAGGGTGAAAATGAAAGCGGCTCTTCCGCCCAAAAAGACACCCAGGGCGGGGCGGCACAACAGAGCGGCTCCGGCTCCGACGTCTTCGACGCGTCCTCTACCATGCTCTTTCGGCGCGGACAACAGGCAGGAATCCTCAACGCCGAAGAGACGCTCGCCTTTAACCTTGCCGATACCGCCACCGATTTCGCCTACGGAAACGTTTCCGTCTACGAAAACGGCGAAAATGTTACCTACAACCTCAAAATCAAAATAACAAAAAAATCCAAAAAGATTTCAAATGAAAACGGAGTCCCCGTCCTTCATTTTTCCATCCGCGCCCGCGCGCAGGTCGCCGACGCAAGCGACGCAGGCGCAACACAGGAAGTAGCGCAATCTTCCGTTGTGCCCGCATACGTTCTGCGCGCCGCCGAAGAACGCATGCAAACTCAACTTGACGCCGCTTTTAAAAAAGCACGGGATTGCGGCTGCGATCTGTTTAAGATCAGCCAAAGTCTGCAAAGATTCTACCCGCACCTTCTTAAGACCCTCGGTGAAAATGCCCTCCCCTTAGCCAAAGCTGCCTTTGATATTCGCTTTGATACCCTGCATTAATTCGACGTATTTTCAAATACCTCCCAAAATTGTGAAAATTTACCATATATATGTGATAATTTTCAGAAATATTAAAATTTTTTTCAAAACACTCTTGACAAGGGAAAAAGTTATGGTATAATAAAATTGACCAAAGGGAAAAAATCCTAACGCTTTTCCCTCGGTACAACTCAATGGACGGCACGCGAAAGCTGCATCTCTCCCAATACAAAATAATTTGCGTTGGTTTCCACCGGAAATTGTGCACAGGGAATATCGGCGCAAGGGTAAAGAGAAAGGTAAGGAAATTTCGATCGGGAAGCAGCGGAGCGGAACCGGGGCAGTACGCCGCAATCACACTTAGGCTTATCGGAAAAGAGGGGCCGGATGAAAAGGCGCAGCCGAAGTTCATGCCGGAAAGAAGGGAGGTACTGCTATGTACAAATCAGACCTGAGAAAACTTGCTTAACAGGAGGGCGGTCCAATGTACGATTTTAGGATGGGAACGATTCAATAGGCCAAAGTTTCAGATTTTGCGGGCAGGCTGAACGCGCTGCAGGTGGGATGCGCCCGTACCGATTATGGAAATGCAAAGAAACAAAATGCTTACAAAGTTCCTGAAAACTGAATAAATTTGTTTATTCGCCCGCAGTGCTTACGCCCTGCGGGCTGCTTATCCTATCCCCTGCCGACTTAAACGGCAAAAGACTTTTGCGGTCATTCCGCAATTTGCCGTGCGACGGATACGATCTTCTTGTGTTTTGGAATGAGACACAGCAAAAACAGGCACGTGCCTTTTACGGCACCGCCCGAAAAGGCTGTCCGACTGTAGCCGGAGAACACAAATGTCGACAGGGAATGTTGTCCGGCGCTTGTGTACACAGTGCGGAATGCACGAAATTACGCAATGCGTCCGATCGGGAATACCGATTTCGTCTACTCAATTTTCCCCCTTATTTATATTTCAGCGAGGCGGAGCCTGCTCTAAGCAGGCTCTGCCTTATTTTTTCTCCGCTACGTCTGTCGTTTCGCCCGCCGCTTTGTCTGACGCTTCTGTCTCTTCGCTTGCCGCTCTCTCTGCGTCTCCTCTGCCGTTCGCATGCCGTTTTCCAGCCGCTCGTCTGTCGTTTGTCTTCCGTTCACTCACCGTTCGCCTCGCCACTTACCCGTCGTTTCACCCGCTGTTCGTCTGCCGCCCCCTGTTGTTTTGCTTGCCGCACCCTGCCGCATCGTCTGTTGCGGTTTTGATTTTGTTATCCGTACAAAAAACATATTTTCGATCCGTAATTTTACCCGACGGCAATTTGCAAACTCCGTTACCCGAAAGCCGACAAAAAATGCCGCAGCGCGCAAAAAATGTTTGCGCGCTGCGGCATAGCCACTTAACAGATAAAAAACCCCGCAAAAATTGCGGGGTTTTCAATTACTGTGCTTTATAAACGCTGACCTGTTTTCTGTCTTTGCCCAATCTTTCAAACCGGACAACACCGTCCACGAGTGCGAACAGCGTATCGTCTTTGCCGATCCCGACATTGTTGCCGGCATGGAATTTCGTGCCGCGCTGACGAACCAAAATGTTGCCAGCAAGCACTTCCTGCCCGTCCGAACGCTTCACGCCAAGGCGTTTCGCTTCGCTGTCGCGGCCGTTGTGCGACGAACCGGTTCCTTTTTTATGAGCAAATAAATTGATAAGAATCATTTATTTATCCTCCTTAAAAAATGTGTGCCGCATTACTCTGCGGCGGACGCCTTTGCTTTACAGCGTGATCTTTTCGATCTTGACCGCGGTGAAGGGCTGGCGATGGCCTTGCTTTTTGCGCTCGTTCTTCTTCGCCTTGTACTTGAACACGACGATCTTCTTGAACTTATCCTGCGCTTCGACCTTTGCGCTGACTTTCGCGTTTGCTACGTCTGCGCCGACCTTGATCCCGTCGTCTGCCGAAACCAAAACCGCTTTGAACTCGACGGTTGCGCCGACTTCTGCGTTCAGCTTCTCTACGCGGACAACGTCGCCCTCGGAAACCTTGTACTGCTTGTTTCCGTTTTCGATGATTGCGTACAAAATATTTTACCTCCTCTAACCAGTCTCGCCGTGTGCCAAGGCGGTGCGCGTGCGCACGCTTATAAAGCCCGCTACGAGCGGCTCGAATCATATATTAACACATCCCGCCTTTCCTGTCAAGCGATTTTGCCTTACGAAACAATTTTACTTTTCGTAAACGCTTCTTTTGAGAATGCCTATGTACGGCAGATTGCGGTACCTTTCCGAATAGTCCAGACCGAACCCGACCACAAATTCGTCGGCGCAGTCGAAGCCCTTGTAGTCCGCCTCGATGGGCACGACGCGGCGGCTGTACTTATCCAAAAGCGCGCAGATCTTCACGCTCTCGGGCTTTCTCGAATACAGCATGCGTTTCAGATAAGAAAGGGTATAACCCGAATCGATGATGTCTTCCACGATAATGACGTGTCTGCTCTCGATCTTTCTGTCCAGATCCTTGATGAGCTTGACTTCACCCGAAGATTTCGTTCCTGCTCCGTAGGATGAGATCGCCATAAAATCCATTTCCACGGGGATCGTCATTGCGCGCAAAAGATCCGCGTAAAACATCACGCTCCCCTTGAGAATTCCTACCATCAGCGGATTTTTGCCCGCATATTCTTTGTCCAGCCGCGCCGCCAATTCTCCGATGCGCGCCGCGATCTGCTCTTTGGAAAACATGATGCTTTCTACGTCCTGATGCATTTGTCTCTTTCTCCTTTTTCGTATAATGACAATGTATAGATCTGCCCGGATTTTTCATCCAGCTTACATTTTTCCGATATTTCCACGCCGAAAACGGCATAAACCTCTTTTCCGCTTGCCAGCACGGGAAGCTGATCCCTTTCTCTCTTCGGGATCTTCTTATCGATCAGAAATTCTTTCAGTTTTTTTGTCCCAGAACCGAATTTCTGAAATACGTCCCCCTCTTTCCGCAGCCGCAGCACGCAGTTTTGCGGAAGCTTTTCCACATCGATCACGAGATTTTTATACCGCCCCTTCGTCTCTCCGTTCCCGATCTTTCCGCCGCGCTGCACCTTTGCCAACATATCCACGAAAGCAAATTCCCCTTCCGAAAAGATATATTCCTCGCCGAAGCTCGGCTGTTTTGCAAAAAAAACCGCAATTTTTCCGTATTCGCGCACCGCGCATACCCCTTGCGGAAGATCCGCCCTTGCGCCGTTTCGCCCCTGCGTCAGCGCATATATATCATCCAGGTTCGACTGAGTATAATCCTTTTCCACTCCGAAATGTTTCAGCGCACGCAGCGCACACCGATAAAACAGCGGCTTGGGCGCACTTTCATCGATCGTACACACTTCCCCTTCCCTGTAATAGGAGTCCGTCAAAGAATACAGATACGCATCGTCCTCCCGCGCCGCGCAGGAAAACCGATACAGCGCCTCTTCCGCGTTCGCAAACCGCTCCTTGATCCGCCCCAGAATTTCGTGCCGCAAAAAATTACGTGTATATGCGGTGTCCGAATTCGTCTCGTCCTCCCGCCAGGAAAGCCCGTTTTCGCGCAGATATTCCAGAATTTTTTCCTTCGAAACACCGAGAAAGGGCCGCGCGATCCCCTTGTTTTCCAGGGTCGGCTGCGCCGCAATTTCCGGCATGAAGCGTTCCGCCAGTTCTTTTGCGGGAATAAAATCACGGATCCCGCCCGCACCAGCAAGCGCGCTGCCGCGAAACAGGTTAAACAACACGCTCTCCGCATTGTCGCCCGCATGGTGCGCCGTAACGATCACATCCGCTTTGTCTTCCCGCAAGATCCGCAAAAAAAGACAATACCGAACACGGCGCGCCGCATCTTCCGTTCCAATTCCCCACTCTTTCGCAAGAGAAGGCACGTCGGCAGAATAAGAAAACAACGGTACATGCAACCGCTCTGTAACCGATTTCACAAATTCCGAATCTGCCCGCGAACTTTCACCGCGGATCCCGTGTTCCACATTGACCGCACTCAGTTTTATGCCGTTTGCCGACGCCGCGCCGCAAAGCCAATGCAGGAGCGCCATTGAATCGCCCCCGCCCGACAGCGCCACGCAAACGCGCTTGTTTTCACAATTTTTTAAATCCGCGTTCAGTTCCATGCCATCATTATACAACAGAACCCTGCAGAATGCAATAAATTTGCCGCACAATCCTCTTCGCTCTTCCGCTCATCCTTGCCGCAGGATCCTGCTCCGTACCCAAAAGTCCGACCCGCCCTTTCGGCAGATTTAAACGTTTTTCGCCCGAAAAATCTTTCCTCTTCCCGCTTTCTTAAGCAAAGTTTAAAATTTTGAAGGGAATTTCAATACAGCCGTTTCGGAAGAGGCAAAAGGCGTTTGCGCCGGGCAAAAAGATGCCGTTCGATGGATTCGCTGACCGTTTCTCGCCTCTTTTGATTGTAAACGGAGCGATCAAAATTGAAAAGATATGCCGCAAGGCATGCGATCGCCATAAACGGCAGAGACGACCCACCGAACATTTCCACACCCAGAAATACGGGGGAAAGCAGGGTATTGGTCGCGGCGCCGAACACGGCGGCATACCCGAGCGCCGCAGCGATGTGCGCATCCAACCCGAGCAAGGGCCCGACCGTAACGCCTAAACACGTACCGGCGGCAAAAAGAGTCGTAACTTCTCCGCCCAAAAATCCGACCGACAAAAATACTGCCGTAAAAAGCAGTTTCACGATCCAATCGAAAGCAAAAACATTCCCGCCGAAAGATTCCGCGATCAGATTCGTGCCCAAGCCGCTGTATCTGCCGCCGCTTAAAAATAAGAGTCCTGCAAGCAGAAGCCCTGCCGCCGCCGCCCGCACATAGGCATTTTTACAGGAAAAAGAAAAAAACTTGTCCGCATATTTGCGCACGACACAAAATACAAGCCCCGCAATACCGCAAAACGCTCCGAACACAAATATACGCAAAAACATGGATACGTCCATCGATAATTCAAACGGGACCGTATAAAGCGTGTGTGTCATTCCGCATAGTTTTGCCGTAAAATAAGCCGTAAAGGAGGCAAAGAGCGCCGCCACGAGCGCACGCAGACGGATCCCCCCGACAACCGTAACTTCCAGCGCGAAAAAGAGCGCTCCGACGGGAGTTCCGAACAGGGCGGAAAAACCCGCCGCCATGCCCGCCACCAGCAGGATCTTGTCGGCATCGTGCATCCGAATGTGCTTGCCGATGCCGTAACCGATGGATGCGCCGATCTGTACTCCTGCGCCTTCCCTTCCTACACTGGCACAGAAAAGATGTGCAGCCCAGCTTCCCGCAAACTGAAACAGTGCGTTGCGGATGGGGAATCCTGCACCCTCTCCGTGGCTTGCGGCAAACAGCGCACCCATGCCCGTCGGTACGCCTTTCCCGAAGGTACGCAGCATGGCGACCGTCAGCACGCCCACGATGGGCAAAAACCAAACATACAGCGAAAAATGCGCCGCCCCGAAAGCGGCGCATTTTTCCACGCCTACCCCGAATATTCCGCCGACCGCACCTGCCGCACAGCCGACAGCGATCCCCAGCAATGCGTACGCGATCTGTTCCGCAAACAAATATAAACCGCTCTTTCCGCGGTAATGCCCCGACTGCATACTCATACCTTTTCCGTATGCGCCGCGATCGGCGCAAATACCGCCCCGACATAGGCCGCCAGCGCCTCGGGCGAAAGCCGCACCTGATGCCCGACCTTTCCCGCACTGACATAGATCTGTTCAAAATTTTTGGCGCTTTCGTCAATAAACGTCTTAAAACGCTTTTTCATGCCGATCGGTGAACATCCGCCGTGAATATACCCCGTAAGCGGTTCCAGCTCTTTCTGCCGGATCATGGCGACCGACTTGAATCCCGCCGCCTTTGCCGCCTGTTTCAAATCCAGAGACAAACAAACGGGCACACAAAATACCGCATGCTCTCCTTTGTCCGAAACGGTTACCAGCGTTTTGAAAACGCTGTGTGCGTCTTCGCCGAGCTGTTTCGCCACTTCCTCTCCGTCCGTGATCTCAGGCGGATACGAATACCCTGTATATGCGATCTTTTTTGCGTCCAGAAGACGCATAACATTGGTTTTTTCCATACTTTGACCTTATTTTTCTGCGTTTTCCCTCATTATAGCACAGGCATACAAAAAAAGCAATCAGGGCGCGGACCGCGCTTAAACTTTCCGCGCTTCACAACGGGTACGCCTGCGCAACAAAAAACCTTTGCTTTGCTGAACCTTCGTCTTGCAAAAGCACTGCTTTACAGAATCTTTGTATTGCCAAATTTTTAATTGCGATTTCGCATTCGAATCTTAGGTTCGGAAACGTCGCAGGAGGCGAAAAAGCGCGGCGCGGCGCACCTCTTTACAGAGGACGCCGCGCCGCGCCGATTTATTTCGGAGACACCGCTACGCATCCGACAGAATTATTGCCTGTTTTCATGCGAATTATTCGACCGTTACAGATTTTGCAAGATTGCGGGGTTTATCGGGATCGAAGCCGCGCAAAAGGCACATTTTGCACGCAAAGTATTGCAAAGGAATGACGGCAAGGATGGGCATGAGTTTTTCGTGAATGACGGGAAGAGCACACTTGAAATCGGCGCAGCTTTCCGAAAGCGCACTTACGTTCTGCGAAAACAGAACCGTCCGCGCTCCGCGCGCCTTTGCTTCGGCGAGCGCATTTTCCGTCTTTGAAGCGAGTGCGGAACAAGTAGACACGGCAAAGACGGGGAATCCCTCTTCGATCAGGGCAAGCGTTCCGTGTTTCAGTTCCCCCGCCGCATACCCTTCCGCAAACACATAGGCAATTTCTTTGACTTTGAGCGCACCTTCCGCCGCCGTACGCACATCCAGCCCCCTTCCCAGATAAAACATGCCGCGCGCGTCTTTGAATTTTGCCGCAAGCGCGGACATCTGCGGAAAGCAGGCAAACACTTCTTCCGCCGCAGAAGAAAGGGAAGAAAACTGCGAAAACCAATCGGGAAATTCCTGCACGCGGTAATACTTCATCTGCGCAGCTAAATAATACAGGCAGAGCAGCTGACAGTTATAGCTTTTGGTCGCGGCAACGGCGATCTCCGGACCTGCACGCATCACGATCGTGAAATCGGCGAGCGAAGCGAGCGAGGATTGCGCGATATTGGTTACCGCCAGCACATACGCGCCGCGCTCTTTGGCAAGGCGCGCCGCCTGCAATGTATCCGCCGTTTCGCCGCTCTGCGAAACGGCGACGAGCAGGTCGTCTCTGCCGATCAGCGGATCGCGGTATCGAAACTCCGATGCGGCGAAACAGGAAACGGGACACCGCACTTCGCTTTCCGCGATGTCGCCGAAAGCCTGCGCGGCGTGCAGGGCGGTACCGCAGGCTACCGCATACACGTGCCTGGCCCCGCGCAAAATGCGTGCACAGGGTGCAAAGTCTGTGGCCGACAGGCTTTTGAACGTATCCGACAGCGCACGCGGGATCTCGGCGATCTCTTTTTCCATGAATGTGCCGGACATGACGGAAGACGAGCGGCTTTCGGGCGGCACGCGCGAAAACTCTTTGCAGATCTCGCGGCCGTTGCCGTCGCAGAAACAGATATTGCCGTCGCGGATGCGGATAAATTCTCCGTCCGACGCGGGGCAGATAAATTCCGCCGCGCCGCAAAGCGCAGGAACATCGCTGCAAAGGTACAGTGCGTCGGGCGCCGCACCCGCCACCAACGGACTGCCTTGCCGCACGCCGATGATCTCGCCGGGATCATCGCTGCAGAGCACCGCCAAAGCATACGAACCTTCCAGCCTTTCGCACGCCTTCACGACTGCCTCAAAAAAATCGCCGCGGTACGCCTTCGCAATGAGTTTTACGATCACTTCGCTGTCCGTTTCCGACAGAAATTCTTCGCCCTGCTCCAAAAGTTCGCCCTTGAGCGAACGAAAATTTTCTACGATCCCGTTATGCACCAGTGCGAATTTACCGCTGACATGCGGATGCGCATTCGCGTCTGAAGGTTTCCCGTGCGTTGCCCACCGCGTATGCCCGATGCCCGTTTCCCCCGGCAGAGGTTTTCCCTTCAGATTGCTTACATATCCCTTTTTCTTTCGAACGTTCAGCGTTTTTGACGACGAAAGCATGGCGATCCCTGCCGAATCATAGCCGCGGTATTCCAGTCCCGAGAGCGCCGAAAGAATTTTTTCGTAACAATTTTCTTTGGAAACACAGCCTACGATGCCGCACATATCACACCCCCGTCCGCACGATCGTGCGGCGCACGCTCTCGGCCGCGTTCTTTGCGGCCGAAAGCGTTTCCGCTTCCGCAAAAATACGGATCACGGGCTCCGTTCCCGACGCGCGCACCACCAGCCGATCCACCTTTTCGCTTTCCTGCGCAATGCTCGCCCGCACCTCTTCGTTGCCCAGTACGCGCACTTTGTCCGCCACCCGCACGCTCACGTTGTACTGCGGCAAAAGCTGTACGTTCGCAAGCTCCGATAACGGTGTTTTTGCGATCAGTTCCGCCAACTTTACCGACGTCAGGATCCCGTCGCCCGTCGTAGAATACTCCGACAGGATAATATGCCCCGACTGCTCCCCGCCGATCACCGCGCCGCTCTTTCGCATATACGCCGCCACATATTTATCCCCGATATCTGTCCGTGCAAGCCGTATTCCCCTTTCGCTCAGATACCGTTCCGCGCCCGTATTCGTATGCGACGTCCCCACGGCAAGCCCGCCCGTCAGACGCCCGCGGCGTTTAAGCTGCGTCGCCAGAATACAAAGCACCGTGTCCCCGTCCGCGATCTTTCCGCGCTCGTCCGCCGCGATCAGACGATCCGCATCCCCGTCATAGCAAAACCCCGCGTCCGCCCCCGTTTCCGCTACCGCTCGGCACATCCCTTCCGGATGCAATGCCCCGCAATGCTCGTTTACGCGCCGCCCGTCCCTTCCGCAGTTCAACGGGATCACTTCCGCGCCCAGCTTTCGGAATACCCGCGGCGCAAAACCTCCCGCCGCGCCGTTTGCGCAGTCCAGTACAAACGTCTTGCCTTCCAAGGATGTTTCGCAGCAATGCGCCAGATAATCCGTATAATCTTCGCGGCGGGAAAGCGGTTTCACCCTGCCGCAATGCAGTGCCGACGCGAATGCGTACTCCTCAAACCAGTGTTCCGCTCGCTCCTCCTGTTTTTCCCCAAATTTGCAGCCTGCGGCGTCAAAAACTTTCAGACCGTTGAACTCGGGCGGATTGTGCGACGCACTGATCACGACGCCGAAGTCCGCGTTTTCCTTGCGCACAAAATACGCCACCGCCGCCGTCGGAAGAACGCCGCCAGCCAGAACTTCTCCGCCGCCCGCCGTAACCCCCGCCGACAACGCCAGCGCCAGCATATCCGACGACGTGCGCGTGTCCTGCCCGACAACCACGCGCGCTTTACTTTTTAAGCGGCACAAAGAATTCCCCAGCGCAAACGCCGTGCGCGCCGTCAGCTCTTCCCCCGCCACGCCGCGAATCCCGTCCGTACCGAAATATTTACTCATTCCGCCTCCCTTTTTCGGCTCTTGCTTTCCTGCCGCGCCCTGCCGATCACGAACGCTCCCGCCGGAACATCTTCCGTTACCGTCGTGCCCGCCGCGATAAAACAACCGTCTCCCAATTTTACGGGCGCAACGAGATTTACGTTACTCCCGATAAAACAGTTATCCCCGACGACCGTGCGGTGCTTGCTCTTTCCGTCATAATTGCAGAATACTACCCCGCATCCGAGATTGCAGTTTTTCCCGATATCCGCATCTCCCACATATGTAAGGTGCCCGATCTTCGTACCGTCGCCTATGTTTGCGTTCTTGATCTCCACAAAGTTTCCGATCCTGCAATTTTTCCCCACGACCGCCCCGGGCCGCAGATGTGCAAACGGCCCGATGCGGCTGTTTTCCCCCACGTACGCGCCTTTCAGAACGCTCGCCGTCAGCTCACAGCCCGCGTCGGCCTCTGCATCTTCCAGTATGTTGTTCGGATACAGAACCGCACCCGCCCCGACACGGCTTTCGCCCAAGATAGCATTGTTCGGGAAAATAACAGCCCCTTTCCCCACGGCGGCCCGCTCGGAAAGCGTTACCGTCGCGGGAGATATGATCCGATAGTCTGCCATTCTCTTCTCCTTGAAAATGAAAATCATTCCATACTATGCGGCGGCGCAAAAAGTCGTGCTTTTTGCGCCGCCGCATACAGAATTTTTGGCGCGGCAACGGACATTCACGCAAAAAAAAGGCTTTACAAACCTGCTCCGAAATGCTATACTTTTTCCATGCAAAACCTTATCTTTATCAACGGGACAATGGGAGTCGGAAAATCCGCCGTCTGCCGCGAGCTGAAAAAAATTTTGCCCGACAATGTTTTTTTGGAGGGCGATCATTGTTGGGACATGACGCCCTTTACCGTCAACGAAACGACCTGCCGCATGGTGCTCGGAAATATCTGCGCGCTTTTGAACAGTTTTTTAAAGAGCGGAATGTTTGAAAACATTCTCTTTTGCTGGGTCATGCACGAACGCGGCATAATCGACGAAATCCTTTCGCAACTTTCGGAAGATTTCCGCTTTCACCTGATTACCCTGACATGCTCCGAACAAGAGCTTCTGCGGCGCTTACACGGCGATATCGCCGCAGGACTTCGCGATCAAGACGTCATCGCGCGCAGTCTCGAACGCGCCGCGCACTATAAAAACATGGATTCCGTCTGCATAGACACGACAAACCTGTCCCCCTTATCGACAGCGGAAAGAATTTTTTCACTGCTTTATAAAGACCACGACAATCTTTTCTAATTTCAATCGTCGCATTTATTCCGTCGGCGCAATTTTTGCGTTGACGAAATAAAACGAAAGCGGCAGACGATGCAGATTTTTTCTGCCTCGCCTGTCGCTTTGTTATTTAAACATATAATAAATTGACCGATAAAATCCGCCGTTTACGCAATTTGAAACGAAAATTCACTTCTTTTCCGACAACGGAAGCCCGAACGGCTTATGCTTTGAGAGCCTGTAAATCAGCACGGAAAAGACGACGGCAAGGATCGGGAAAACCGTGCAGCATAAAATTCCCGCTTTCATGCCGAGCTGTTCCGCCGTCCAGCCGAGTCCCGCCGCAAAATCCGCCGCCGCAGGGCTCGCGATCACCGCATCCGCGATCAGCCCCGTGATCTGCGGCCCGACCGAAGCGCCCAGATCGCCGCCCGCCGCCATCAGCGCAAAGACGGCCACGTTCGCATTCGGGAAATGATCGGTTACCGCGATCAGGCTTCCCGGCCAGAGCATGGAAACACAAAGTCCCGTCAGCCCGCACGCGATCAGCCCGATGACGGGCAGGGGCGTGAGCGCCGCCGCCAGATAACAGACAGCCGCCCCCGCCGAACCGAAAATCAGCACTTTATAAATGCGCTTTCCGAACGCGCCGTACAGGCTCCGCCCCAATCCGAGCATGAGCGCGAACATCGCCACGCCGAAAATATCGCCCCAGATCTTTTCAAGTCCCAACGCCTGTTCCAGATAACCCGACGCCCATTGCGACATCGTACATTCGCTTGCTCCGCCGAAAAAGATACACAAAATACACAAAACGAGCGGCTTGCTGGCAAAAAGCCCGACAGCGCCCGCTGTTTTTTCCGGCGTTTGCATGGGCGGAATTTTCGCGCAGAAAAAAAGAACCGCCGCCAAAGCCGGAACGATGCCCCAGCCTAAAACCAGCCAATGCCAGTTTTCTCTTCCGATCGCAAGCAACACCCCGCTGCTCACCAGCACGACCGCCACGACGCCCCACGCATACACCGAATGCAATCGGCTCATGGCGCGTTCGGGATCGGGCGAGGGGATCGCCGCAATGATCGGACTGATCAACACTTCCGAAAGTCCGCCCGACGCCGCAAATACGACCGTTCCCAACGCCAGTCCCGCATATGCGTACTGTGGAAATAAGAACGGCAAAACGGCAAACAATACAATGCCCGCAACGGTGAGAAGCGGCGTCAGCCGCACGGTCAGCGCTATATTGAATTTGTGCGAAAAAAAAGAAAACAGCAGATCGATGCTCAGTTGTGTACAAAAATTGATCAGCACCAGCAACCCGAGCAAGCTGTAAGATATCCCGTATTCACTGTAAAAAGTGGAAAAAAGAAGCGGCGAGATCGTCGCCACGACCGCCATCGCCACATTGATCGTATATGCCGCCGCCTTCGTCATTCTGTATTCTGACATCATTTTATTTTTTCAGATTCTCTCGTATTCGATCCCTGGCGCCGCGCGGCGCCAGAATAAAAATTTTACTTTCCGTTCTCTGCACATTCCAGACAAGCGACGCGCGCGGACAGGCTCACCCCGTAACAAAACGGGCGGACGGCAAACGTATTATCATCCGAAAGCTGGATCTTTTCACCGCTGTCCAGCCAGTATGCGCGGCGCACCTTGATCGCCTTGCCCAGTTTCACTTCTTTCTTTTCCGTCAGCATCGCCACGTTCGGATCTGCGCTCATCGGCACATTTTTGACGACTATGTACAGCTTGTTTCCGTCCGACATGGCAACCCCGCCTTCACAGGGAATTTCCGCCTTGCGCACGTCGAACAGAAAATTCTTATTGGCGCGGATAAATTTCCCGATCTCTTTCAGGAGCGCCTTGTCCGTCGGATTGACGGCGCCGTTGCCCATAAGCCCCGTATTGAGAAGGAAATTGCAGTTGCATGCGCGGCAATCCACCAGGTTTCCGATGAGTTCGCCCACCGATTTATAATTGCAATCCTGTTTTGCATAGCCCCAATGATCGTTCAGCACCTGGCACATTTCTCCCGCGCGCGGCTTGTCCGAACAATCCACAAACTGCGGCTTGCCCCGCTCAAACGTAACGCTGTCCAGTTCGGGATGCCCCACCTTTCCCAGCTCCGACAATCCCGTATTGTTGATGATCATCGCCTCCGGCTGGTACTTGCGGATCGTCGCATAAAGCCGATCTTCCTGCCAGTCCGCATTCGGTTTGTCCCACATTCCGTCAAACCAAAGCCCGCCGATCTTTCCGTAGTTTTTGCACAATATTGCCACACTTTCGATCAGATAATCCAGATACTTCGGGAAATTCTCCTTATAATCGGGATCGTGCCAGTCCAAAAGAGTATGATAAAAGAATGGCACCAGTCCTTCCGCACGACATGCGTCCGTAAATTCGCGGATCAGATCTCTCCCGCACGCCGAATGCGGCGCGTCAAACGTGCTCAGCCCGCACATATCGTACAGCGAAAAGCCGTCATGGTGCCGCGTCGTAAGCGTTATATACCGCGCTCCCGACGCTTTCGCCGTCTTTGCAAGCTCGCTCGCCCAACCCTTCCGTATGCGAAAGCGCGACGGGAGCGCTTCGTATTTTGCAACGTCCAGTTTCGGATCCATCGCACGCACCCATTCGCCTCTGCCAAGCACGCTGTACAGCCCGAAATGCACAAAAATTCCGTAACCGAGTTTTTTAAACCGCTCGATATAACCGAACATTCCCTCCATTTTCCTTTTCCCCTTTATATTCATTTTACTTTTTTGCAAAAAGTTTATTATTTTTGCGCCATCGCGATATGGAGCCCCGTAATGAATGCGCGCTCGTTGCATTCGCACAGCAGAGCTTTGCCGACAAATTTTTCGTGCAGGCAGTTGATGATGCTCTTTTGCCGCACCGCGCCTGTCGCCGCGATCAGCACGCCCAGCGCGATCATGTTCGCCGTACGGATATCGCCCGCTTCCAGCGCGAGGTCGTTGAGCGGCACATCGTAAACTTTGACATCGTCGCGCCCCGCATAAGAATCGGAAATGGATCCGTTGACAATAATGATCCCGCCGCTCTTCACCCGCGGCGCAAATTTATGAAAACTCGGCGCGTTCAGCGCAATGAGCACGTCGGGTACGCTGCACAGGGGAGAAGCGATCTCTTCATCCGAAAGGATCACCGAACAATTTGCCGTGCCGCCGCGCATTTCCGGCCCGTACGCAGGCAGATAGGAAACTTCCTTCCCTTCATGCAGTCCGCTTTCCGCCAGAAAACGCCCCGCACTCAAAACACCCTGGCCGCCCTGGCCCGCCAAAAGAATCCGAATCATTCCTTCCCCTCCGATTTATCCCTGTATACGCCCAACGGGAAAGTTTTCGTGCATTCCTCGCCCATAAAGCGCAGCGCGTCCACCGGGCGCATATGCCAGTTCGTCGGACAGGACACCAACACTTCGATAAACGTGTATCCCCTGCCCTCCGACTGAAATTTCAGCGCTTTCTTGATGGCCTTCTTCGCCGCAAGCACGTGTTTCACGTCGTGCGTGGACACACGCTCGATATAATACGGCGCGTCCAGCGTCGCAAGAAGCTCGCAGACGCGGATCGGGTACCCGTTCACTTTCGGGTCGCGCCCGTTCTGACAGGTCGTCGCTTTCTGACCGATCAGCGTTGTGGGCGCCATCTGTCCGCCCGTCATGCCGTAAATGCTGTTGTTGATGAATATGATCGTGATGTTTTCGCCCCGCGCCGCCGCATGCACCGTTTCCGCCATGCCGATGGAAGCAAGGTCGCCGTCGCCCTGGTACACGAACACCGTCGAATCGGGCCGGCAGCGCTTGATCCCCGTCGCGACCGCGGGCGCCCTGCCGTGCGCCGCTTCCTGCATATCGCAATTAAAATAATCGTACGCGAATACCGCGCACCCCACCGGCGCGATCCCGATACATTTGTCCTGCAGCCCCAGCTCTTCGATGCTCTCCGCCACCAGCCGATGCACGATTCCGTGCGTACAGCCGGGACAATAATGCATATGCGCGTCCGTCAGCATCTTTGTCTTTTCAAATACTTTCATGCCTTCACCGCCTTTTCCAGGGCGTCTTTCGCCGCCTTGACGATCTCGCTTTCGTCCGGAACGTTTCCGCCCGTACGCCCGTAAAAATACACGGGCTTTTTCCCGTTTACCGCCAGGCGCACGTCTTCCACCATCTGACCCAGCGACAGCTCCACCGACAAAAATGCTTTCGTCTGCGGACGGGAAGCACAGCGTTCGAACGCATTGTCCGGGAACGGATACAGTGTGATCGGTCGGATGCAACCCGCCTTGATCCCCTGTTTCCGCAGCTCGTTCACCGCGCTCTTTACGATCCGCGCGACCGTTCCGTATGCCGTGAGCACGATCTCGGCATCTTCCGTCATATACTCTGCGAACAAGCGCTCTTTGGCGTAAATTTCGTCATACGTCTTCTGTAATTCGTTGATATGCGGTTCCAGTTCTTCCGGTTTTATGATCAGAGAATTCAAAATTCTGCGGTCTTTTCCGAAATGCCCGCTTGTCGCCCACGGCTTTTCGGGAATATCCGAAAGACTGCGCATCGGCGGAAGTTCCACCGGCTCCATCAGCTGGCCGATCATGCCGTCCGCAAGGATCATCGCAGGAACGCGGTAATGATCGGACAAATCAAAGGCGCGGTAGGTCAGATCGCACGCTTCCTGCACCGAACAGGGTGCCAGCACGATCAGATGATAGTCGCCGTGGCCGCCGCCTTTGGTCGCCTGGAAATAATCGCCCTGCGCCGGAAGGATGCCGCCGAGGCCGGGTCCCGCACGCATGATGTTCACCACCACGCAAGGGATCCGCGCACAGGCAATGTACGAAATGCCTTCCTGTTTCAGACTCACGCCCGGACTGGACGAGCTCGTCATCGCGCGCACGCCGGCCCCCGCCGCACCGTATACCATATTGATCGCCGCGATCTCCGATTCCGCCTGTACAAACGTTCCGCCGATCTGCGGCATTTTCACCGACATATATTCCGGAACTTCGTTCTGCGGCGTGATCGGATACCCGAAAAACGCCCGGCATCCGTTGCGGATCGCCCCTTCGCAGATCGCTTCCGTTCCGTGCAATAAAATTTTTGACATAATCTGTTCCTCTTTTCTCGGAAATTTCAATTCGCCGCCGCGATCACTTTTCGACCGTGATCGCACAGTCCGGACACATGATCGCACAGAACGCACACCCGATACAGTTCTGCGGATTCACCGCCTCCGCCACAAAATAACCCGCCGTATTCATGCGATGCTCGCTCAGCGATATCACCTTTTTCGGACAGGCATTCGCGCACAGCCCGCATCCTTTGCATACTTTTTCATCGATCGTGATTTTCGCCATACTTTACACCTTCCCGTTCATAATAAAACATATACTGCTGAAAATATCCGCTGTCTTCCCCGTATCTTTTCTCCAGTTCTTCCGCGATCTTTTCGCGGTTTTTCTCTCTTCCGCCCAGCCGCTCCCGATACACCCGCTCCGTCCATACGTCCACGGGAAAAGCGTCCGTCCGATGAAATCCGAACAGCAAAATGCAGTCCGCAACTTTCCGCCCGACCCCGCGCATCTTCAGAAGCCTTTCGCGAAGTTCCCCCGTTTCCAGCTTTGAAAGCTCTGCCGTGCCGCTTTGCGCAAGTTCACGCGCCGCCGACACGATGTATTCCGCACGGTAACCGAACCCGAGCTTTTTGTAAAATTCCGCATCCTGCTCCGCCAGCTTCTGCGCCGAAGGAAATGCACTGTATTCCCTGCCGAAAAATTCTTTTTTCTCGCCAAGAGCCGCACCGAGCTTTGAAATCATCTGCTTTATGCGAGGTATATTGTTGTTCTGCGACAAAAGAAAGGTTACGATCATTTCCTCCGCGTCCTGGTTGAGAATACGGACCCCTTTCCCGTACCGCGCCGCGTCGCAAAGATATCCGATTCCTGCCCGTTCCGCCCGCGAAACGATCTGAGAATAGTCGCGCGACAAATCAAAATAGAGCGAAAAATATTCCGCATCGTCCGCCTTGCAAACGATCTTAACCGACGTTTCCGTCTCCTCGATGCGGCACGCGCGCGGCCCCGCACATACAAAATATTCGCCGCCCTCTTGTTCAAACCGAAACGTCTGCCCGCATTCCAGCGTCGCCCGCGGCGAAAAATATTCTTTCCCGATTTCCAGTTCTTTTATCGTATCCATAAAAAACAGTACGGCTTATATTATATCACACTCTCCCCGAAAAATCAATTTTTTAAATCACTCCCTTTTTTGTGCCCTTTGCCAAACTTTTCTTCCGCCCGCTTTCTGCCGCCTCTTTTCGCCTTCGTATCCGCTTTTTGATTTCTCCTCTTGTTTGTATTTCCATAATTTTTTTCAGAATAAGGTGCAATCGAAAGATATCCGCGCGAATTTTCGGAATTTTCCGTAAAAAACAGGAAAATTCCGTCGAATTTGCGCTTTTCAGAAAGATATGCACCTTTTTTGTTCACAAAATGTTTGCCAAAACCGTAAAATCCGTGTATGATAATGGAGCAATGAGTTTCAAAACAAAGATAAAAAAATCGAGATTCGTTCTCAGCTGTATATTTCTCTGCGGATACGCGCTGTATACGGTCTATGCCGTCTATTACTACCGCACCATCGGCAACGCACTGAGCATTATCCTGCTGTGCCTGATCGCCGTGGCTTTGGCGCTGTCCGTATTCGTTACGGTCGTGAGCTACCGCATCAACCTTATGGACAAGCCGCGCCCTGCCCTTTTGCGGTTCGTCAAAATGACAAAATACGCCGCACAGCTGACCTGTTCGCTCGTCTCGCTCGGCTTCGTACTCTCCGCCGTTCAGAATTTCAACCCCTTCTCGCTGATCATGGCGGTCATTTCCATTCCGTTCCTGATCTGGAGCATTTTCGTAAACGTGCTCGCCGAATACTTCGAACGAAAATTTTCGCGCGGATTCGGCAAAAAAACATATGTCAGCGAGACTCCCAAAGATCCCGACGGTAACCCCGTCGACCTCAGCCGCACGATCGCACAGTACGACGGCCTTGAAAAAATCAAAAAAATGCAAAAACAAGCCGAAAAACGCAACCATCGGCGCGAAAATTAATTTTCCCCTCGCCGCAAATTGTTCGCTTGCATCGTTTGTTGTTTTAATTTTAAATTCCGCACTTTCAATTTTTTGCCTGCTGTTTCCGAGAGAATCCGACGCTGTTTTCGATTCCGAAAGCCCTTCGGCGCAAAATTATTTGCGCCGAAGGGCTTTTTTTTAATCGCTCCAAAATACGTCGATTTTGCTGTTTTTTAAAGCAAATCCGTGCGAAAAGTGCCGTTTTTTTACTGTTTTGCGTTTATGAGTCTGCAAACCGCATTTCGGATTTTTTCACAAATATCTTGACAAACGGAAAATTTAAATATACAATAAACAAAACCGCTTGTCGGTTCAATTCAGGAGGTAGATATGTTTAAAGGTTTGGAAAAGGTATTCGATATCATCGGCGAGATCCTCGCCGTCGTACTGGTCGTGGTGTTTGCGCTCATGATCATCAACGCGAACTTTTCGTTCCTGCCGGACGAAGTTCTCAATGTATTTAAAATCATCCTCAACTACGGATTTCTCGTTCTCTGCGCCGTTGTGGGCTTGGAAGCTATGTCCAAACGCAACTTCATCTTCCAGCTTATCTTTCTCGCCATGCTCGCGCTGATCGTGATTTTCCTGTTCTTCCCGGGAACCTATGAGAACCTGATCGGTTTGGTCAAATAAGCAAGGCCCCGATATACGGCTCTTAAAATTTTCCGACGGACTTTTTTAAGCCCGTCAAACGCTTACAAGATCCCATAAAGCATTGCAAGACGTCGGCTTTTGCCGACGTCTTGCTTTTTGTTTTTGATAAAGCCCGACCGCACAAATTTTTGCGCGGTCGGGCTTTATAGGTTTACGCAGCGCGCAAGATCGTTCCGCGCGCGAACGGAGTCAAACCGCGCCCGGGCAAAAACTTTGCCCGGGCGCGGTGAAAGTCCTGCAAACGCCTTATCCGAAAACCGAATGCGTAAAGCGCCATATTTTGCCTTGCCGTTATGCGCCCTTTTCCCCTGTGTCTTCCCTATTTTCCCCTTGCGGGCACACATTTTCGTTTTCCCTCTCCTCTTTTATTGCCTTGCCACCCTTTCGGAAAAGAGGTTTGTCGCCCGAGCAAAGCCAGGCACCCGCCGCCATCAATGCCAGTGCAATGTAGTAGGTATACGGAGGGATTTCACGGAATACGGCGAGCGATAAAAGCGTACCGATAAACGGAGCGATCGCATAATAGGCGCTTGTCCGTGCGGCGCCGAGAAGCCTCTGCGCATGAACATAAAAGAAAATGCTCAGTCCGTACGCCACAAATCCGACACCGAGCACGGCGAACACGCTCCAAACGATCGTAACGCGCTCTCCGATGCACAGTCCGATCACAATCGAACCCGATCCCGAAAAAATACCTTTAAGAAGAACGATCTCCAGCGGATCTTTGGAAGAAATTTTCCGCGTACAGTTGTTTTCCAGCCCCCAGCAGACACAGGCGAGCAGCACAAACAGAGAACCGTAAGAAAATTGAAATTGCGAAAAGTCGGACACGGACAGCAACGCGCAGGACAGCACGACAAAAGCGATCCCCGCCCAGAGCCGCAGACTTATCTTTTCTTTAAAAACCGCCAGCGCAATGAGCGCCGTCGCTACGATCTCAAAGTTGTTCAAAAGCGAAACGTTTGCCGCGCTCTCACTGCGAAGCCCGAGCAAAAGACAGATCGGCGCCGCTATATCCAGGAGGATCATTGCGACCGTGTACGGCAATTCTTTCGCCGTCAGCTTTGCCTCCTTCTTTTCCGCACCGCGTGCCCTGCGCACAAGCGCTACCGCGCCCATCCCCAGCCCCGCACCGATGTACAGAAATCCTGCCATCAGCGTCGAAGGCATAAAATCCAGCAAGATCTTGGAAAACGGTGAATTGATCGCGTACAGCGCCGCCGCCAATACCGCAAAAAATATTCCCCTCCCGATCGTTTTTTCCATATTCCCGCGCCTCTCGTCCGCTCTTTTGCGTTTTCCACATTATAACCCTTTTCCCGTTAAAAATCAATCGTACGCGCGCTTTTCGCCCCATCCGAACCGTTGCGACTGTTTGTGTGAGGCATGTTTTTTCGGCAGATACCACGCCCCGCTTCCAATCATAAAAAAGCAAGCGCCTGCCCGCATTTTTTCGTTTTTTAATTTGCCGTCCACCGTTTAAAACGCTCATAAAGCAAAAAGCTTTTCAAAACAATCCGTCTTTGCGCGGCACGCCTGTTTGTATTCAGGCAAAAAAAGGCAAAAGCGCTTGCCGCGCTTTTGCCTTTTTAAAAATGATGATTCCGAGATCGGCGCGTTCGCCATAGGAACTGCGTTTCTCCGCAATACGGAACCTCTGTTACTTTTTCAGATCGTCTATGATCGAGCGGATCAGCTCTTCTGTTTCCGCCTGTACCCGCGCCTGTGCGCCCGCCGCCGTCGTTCCCGCACGCAGGTTGCGCACGCGTTCGCCGTTCGCATAGACAAAGATCCGCAAGAACGCCGCCGCAACGACCAGCAATGCCAGCGCCGCCACCGCGCACACGATGCAGGGAATGAGAATGCTGGCGTTCGGAACACTCCGCACAAAGGGCGCCAAAGACAACGCCGCCGCCGCAAAGATCACGAACAGTACCGTAAAGAGCACGAACTTATTTCTCGCGCGGCGAAACGCGCTCTGTATTGCCGGCCGTGCCTCTTCACGCTCGCTCTCGTCCGCCCGATTCAAGCGCTCGCTTTCCGCCGCACACGCCGCCGCCTTTTCTTCCAGCTTCGGCACATATTTTTCCGCCAGCTGCGCCCTGTCTTCCGCTTCCATGCGACGGAATGCCTTGTCGTACGCCTGTTCGCAGTCATAAATTCCCGAAAAATCCGTAAAATCTTTCGTCTGCACCTTCACGACCCCGAACCAGCTGTGCCAATCTGCGCCGTACAGTGCCGCACTGTCCAGATATTTTTCGCCCGCTCCGTCCAGATCGCCCTCCGCAAACAGCTTTTCCGCCTCTTCGTACATCGCCTGCGCGCGCGCTTTCCGCGTTTCACGCTGTTTCTCACGTTCCAGACTGCGGCGCGCCAGTGCATTGTCCGCTTCCGTTCCGTCATCCTCGCCGCTGAATCCGTCAAAGTCCGGGATCTCGATCACGATGTCGCTCTCTTCCTGCGTGTTCCCCGCCCCGAGCACCGCCTTCGTCTTTTTCAGTTTGATTTTACCGTCGTCGTCCAATTCAAGATTTCTCTCTTCCATCTTCCGCTCCTGTCTTCAAATTCCCTGTTTCCGCCTCTTCCACTTCTTCTTCGCTTAAGAAAAACGGATTTCTTGCCCCCGTCCGCCGTTTTTTCGGATCGACCGTATGCACTACGCGCACGGGAATTTTTCCCTTGTACCTGCTTTTCGCCCAACGGCACATCTCTTCGCTCTCAAACAGCGCAAAGACCGCACTGCCCGAACCCGTAACCGCATACGCCAACGGAGAAAATTCCGCCGCCGCCCTGAGCGCTTCCGCCGTATCACTGTTCAGCTCCGCCGCCGCTTTGCCCAAAGCATTGTAAACATTCGCCGCGACTCCGCCAAGATCTCCTTCCCGCAATGCGCTCACAAGGCGCGCACTGTCGGCACGCAGCGGATCCGGCATTCCGTCATACCGCTCAAAACAGCGGGGCGTCGATACGCCTGTTTTCGGGATGAACAACAAAAACCATAGCTGCCGTTGTCCTCGGAGCGGTTCTACCCTGTCGCCCCGCCCGAAAATTCGGGCAAAGCCGCCGCTCAGCATGTATCCCGTATCGCTCCCCGCTTCGTCCGCCAACGCTTTCAGCCGCACGGCATCATCCACCCTGTACAGCTTCGCCAGAACGTTTAAAACGCCCGCAGCATCCGCCGAAGAGCCGCCCAGCCCCGCTCCGATCGGGATATCCTTGTAGATCTCGATATCCGCTCCCGTCGTTTGAAACTGCGCCACGAACCGCTCCGCCGCCTTGACTGCATTGTTCTTTTCCGGCGGGATCCGTTCGCTCCCTTTCCCGTGCATATACACGTTGATCAGCTTATCCCGCCTCGGTTTCGCACAGATCGTATCGTAAATGTTCACGCTCGCCACCACGCTGTCCAGCATATGGTAACCGCCCGAAACACCCGTTACGTTCAGCGACAGGTTCAGTTTGGCATAACTCCTCACTTTCGTCGCAAACATATCCCGCCTCGCGCTTAGATTCGTTTCATTATAACACATTTTGTACATTTCTGTAAACAGCTAAACGCGATTTTCTGCGAATTTACACATACATTTTACAATTCCGCCCCTCTCGGCAAAAATCTTTTTCCTTCCTTTCCCGACGCTGAACAGCCTTTCTTCTCCCATCCCTTTGCCTTATTTCATTTTCGTTTGATGCGAAAAAGGTCTGCCTCAAGCAGACCTTTTTCGAAATATCCCGCACGGGATGTTTATTTATGTTCAGACCACGTTTTCTTTTTTACGGTAAACGAGAATGCGTTCGCCGCCCGAAAGAGGGAAGGAGAGTCCCGGATTGGCAGACTGCACCTGTTCGGGCGTTTTGCCGAGTTTTTTTGCCGTTTCCCAGAGAGTATCGCCCGCCGACGGCACGTACACGCTCACCGCACAGCCGTTTTCCGGCTCCTCTTCCTTGCAGATGAATTCGGAAACATAGGTATATTTTTCACCCGACAAAAGCGTAACATACAGTTTCAGAGCGCCTTCCGCTTCGAGTTCGCCCTCTTTTTTCTGGCGCACGGACACGCCGCAGCAGAGCGCGGATATGCGCGCCGTATCGCCCGCACGGGCACGGTCGCAGCGCACGGGAAACGCAAAAGGCAGACTGACGGGAACGGTACGCTCCGCGCCTTCCGCGTCTTTGTAAAACACAAGCGCCGACAGCACGCCTTCCGCCATGATCTCACCTTCCGAGACGGTAGCGCCGATCTGTGCGTTGCACAGCGCTGCCGACTGCAGGATACAGGAAAAATCGACTTCTCCGCCGACCGCCGCGGTACCGCTCACGCGCTCTGCCGCCGTAAAGGCGCACACCGCTTCCTCCGTTTCCATATCGCTCTTTTTTAGTTCATACGAATACCCGGGAGCAAATGCGTCCGCCGCCATCAGCACCTCTTCGCGGCGGCTGACCGTGCCGCGGATATCCAGTTCGATCTGCGCCAGGATACGGCAGCGGTTTTTCTCTTCATCGCAGGAACAGGAGATCTGTATGGACGAAATGTGCACCCGCGCACTGCAGGACATGCCCGCCGACGCTTCATCGCAAGCGATCTCCGCACGGAACGGGATCAGCCTTTCATACGATACGGGCTCGTTTTCTCCTTCCCGCTTGGCAAAAATCCCGAGATTTACTTCCCCCGATACCTCCAGGCACCCCGCCGAACAGCTCACCCGCGTCAGGCAAACCTGTTCGCTGTGCAACAGAACATCGCCCACATAATCGGTGTCAAATTCCTCTTCCAGCGCCGCCGTGCCGCTGCAGGTACTTTCCTTTTGAATGCGCACGGGACGGAAATCACACACGATCCCTTCCCCGCCCGCCAGGTATTGCAGCTGCACAGGTACGTTCAGGCGAATGGACGCCGTTACGATCGCAGACAAAATCACCGACCTGCCTTCGTACCGCACGTCCGTCTTTTCCACGACCAGCTCGACATCTGCCGTCTGCGCGGGCGCCGCCGACGCACAGTTCGCTTTGTGCGAAAACTCTGCACCCCGCTCCGCACCGATCAGCGTGCCGTCCGGCGCCGTCGCTACGATCGAAAAATACAGCTTTCCGCCATAGCGTATCTCGCCCGATAAAACTTCCGCACCGCTGAGAAGCACCCGCGGACTTACCGCCAGTATCCTGTTCTCCGACCAGTCGGATAACCTGCATTCCACGATCGACTGCGCACGCACTTCCTCGCCGCGCTGTGTACAGCCGTATTTTTCATAAACCGGTGTCAAGGACATATTTGCTTTTACCTCCGAATTGTTCAGTGTATTGTATGCCGCCTCTTTCCCGTTTATGCCTGCTTATTTCGCGCGAATCCGCTCGAATTTGCCCGAATGCGTATTTTTTTACCGCTTCGGGGCAATAATCGGTTTGGCAATGTTCACCATTTTGCCGCATCAGGAGATTTTACCATGATCAAATCAACCCAAAACCTTGCGCTTATCAAACAGGAAATACAAAAGTTTTACGAAAAAGAAGTGCGCGTCCACGTCAACCTCGGCAGAAACAAACACGCCGACTTTATAGGTACCCTGTCCGGCGTTTACCCCGCCCTGTTTACCGTTTCCCCTCACGATAAAAATTACCGCGGGAAAACCGCTTGGTCCTATGCCGAAATACTCTGCGGCAACGTGCGCATCCGTCCCAACGAAAAAACCCGAAAACATTCATCCGACCTCGCCTGACCGCCTTTATACCCTTTCTTCTCGCCTGCTTTGCAGCCCGCCGTTTCTTCTCCGCTTTTTTCTTCTCGGCTGCTTTCTTCTCGCCTGCTTTCTTCTCGGCTGCTTTCTTCTCGCCTGCTTTGCAGCCCGCCGCGCTAAAAAAGCGCGGCGGGCTAAATTTCAAAGAGCAAAACAAGCAAATGCGGAAGAAAATATAGTGGAAGCGGCGCATGTGCCCGGATCTACAAAAAGCAGGGAGCGGACGCCGCTTTTGCGGCGTCCGCTCCCTGCTTCTATTTTTTGCAGGATCGAGTTATCCTGCCAACCGTTCTTTAAAAATCGTCATCCTCGTCCTCGTCATCCTCGTCGTCATCGTCTTCATCGTCGTCTTCATCGCCCAACGAATCAAAATCGGCGGCGGCATCGTAGTCGAGGTCATCCAAAGGCGCTTCTTCCGTCGTGGAAGACTCTTCCTCGACATAATCGTCGGTAAAGTCGTCCTCGAAATCGTCGGTGAAATCGTCGCCCAGGTCGATGCCTTCTCCTTCCAGTTCGAGATCGCTTTCGTCTTCGTCCAGATAATTGCGCCATTCTTCGTCCTTTTCGGGATCGATGTCTTCTTCCTCTTCATACTCCGCGTTTTTCTTGCACTCGTCGCACATCTTTTCGCCGGGACGCATGAAGTTTTCGCCGCAAACGGGGCAAAGTTCCGTCTTTTCGGAATCTTCGTCTTCGTCCAAATCGGCAAATTTTAATTTTCCGCCCTGCATTTCCGCAAGGCACACGTCGCAATAATCCTTATCTTCTTCGATATAATTCAGTTCACATCTCGGACATTTTTTATATTTTACCATTCGTTTCCACCTCTGTGCGCTTCGATTGCCGCATCTTTCAGCAATATCCGCTTTCTACAATATATTACCGCGATTGCTGGTATGTGCAGTGCGCAGATTTTTAACCGTCTTTTTGGGCAATTTTTCGGGGACATTATACACATTAATCCGCTGTTTGTAAAGTGTTTTCCGCAATTTTTTATGAACTTTTTGCTATTTTTTGTCAGTTTTTTCCTTTCATGAAAAAAGACGGGGCTTTTGCTCCGCCTTTTTTTGTTTTTCCTGCTTTCGATGCAGTTTTTATCAGTCTTCCGCCTTCGTCAGAAGCAGATCCGTTACCAAAGAATTTGCAATGGATTCTTCGTCCGCTTCATTCCGCGCACCCAAAAGTTCATAATAGTAACTCTGTACGTTGTACGCCGTTTCACCGTCTTTCAGGTTGTTGAAGTTGAATCCGTGTGCAGCCCCGCAAGTCGCGTAAGCTTCCAGAACTTCCAGCTCTTCCTGCTGATACTCGTCCTTATGATCGGCTTCATAGATCGTCAGCGTAGAGCCTGTATAGTAGTAATATTTCGACGCGTTCGAAGCATTCGAGAATTTTTTCGAAATATCCGTAAACGCATCCTGAACTTCCTGGTATTTATCGTTCAGATCCGCCAGTGCATTGTTGTCCGCAGGATCCTTCATCACGTATACATAATTGCTTGCATACGATTCCGCATTCGAGAAGAAAAGATATCCGTTCAGCGTTTCCGGCACATACCAGCTCGAATTGTAATCGACTTTCAAATACTGCGTCGCAACGTAATCGTCGTTGTCCGCAGCCGTTCCTTCCAGGCGGTTGTAATCAGCCTGCGCCCCGTCATAACGGATCCGCCACAAAGCATTCCCGTTCGTGCCGCTCTTGGAGAAATACAGATAACCGTCTTTCAGGTACTGCAGCGTCGCCCCTTCCTGTCCGCGGGAAAGCGCCACGTCTTCCGCAATGTACTGCGCGCCGCTACCCACTTTGATACGGTGGATCACATTGTTCGAATCCAAATAAATATAGTACTGGGAATCGTTTTCAACATAGTAGAGCGCCGTTTCCGTTGCCGCGTCCGTCGTTGCCGCCATCGGAAGAAGTGCGCTGCCTTCGGGATTTGCAAGATCGGGGTTGGACGTTACGCTGTTCCAGCCTTCTTTCACATCCGCATCCGCCAACGCATATATAAAAGGTGAACTGCTCTGGTCAAGACTCGTGATCTTCAGATACACGCGGCCTTCCGTCATCTTCACGATCTCGTACGTATAGCCGAGCGCGCTCTTGATCGAAAGCCCCGCTTTGAAATCATGGTTGAACGGCGTTACATCGTATTCCTTGCTGCTGCCGATACCGTCCAGAACCAGCGTTCCGAGATTGACATACTCCATCTCGTACCCTTCGTCCCCTTCCTTCTTGGAAGAATCGGTATAACCGTCGGAAAGATCGATCTCGTATGCACTTTCCGTCGCCGACGCATTCACTTTATAGAGCTGATTGTAACTTTCGTTCGATGTGTTCGGATACGTATTCCGCTTTGCCACAGCCATCGTATAGTATACAGTTCCGCTCTCCACGTTCGTGTCGAAAGCGTAATCCGAGTACCCGGAAACAAGAACCGTATTCACACCCGTCGAAGTGTTCACCGAATGGATCTCTTTATTCGACGTGTCTGCGTAAAGGAGGTAAACCGTTCCGTTTTCCTGCACATAGCGATACGGCGTGCTGTTGTCCGAAAGCTGAACATAATAATCCTTCTTCGTCTCCGAACCGTCCAGCTTTGTGCACTTGAAATCAAGGTACGAACTCTCGACCTGACCTTCCATGTTTTTGGTCGTGTTCGGCGTCGCATAATATACATAATCGCCGTAAATAAATACGCCCGACGTGTAATCCTGCGTGATGATCAGCTGCGGCACAACAATCTGCGTATTGCTGTAGTCTCCGTTCGCAAGATCCGTCTCGGAGATCCGCATCAGCGACCCCTTCACAACATTGCCGAACGTATTGTCTGCGGAATAATCTTCCGCGCCGTTAATAAAATAATACCAGCTGTCCTTTTTCACAACAAAACCGCCGTTCGATTCCGCCGCATTGTCCGAAGGCACATACCCTTCGAGCGGCTTTCTGTCCAGCGTTTTGCCGCATCCTGCCAATGTTCCCGCCGAAAGTGCGAGCGCAAGCAGCAGCATTAAAAATTTTTTGCCTTTTTTCAGCATAAAAGCAAGACTCCTTGTAGTCTGAAAGTTGAGCGATAAACACCGCCGTCCGCGGTGCGATCCCCTTTTCGACGTATCTGCGCCGATATACCTTTCTATTATATATCAAAAAGCTCGTTTACGCAATTAAAAAGCATAAATTTTTCATGAAAATTTTGCGTAAACTGCGATAAAATCAGCTGTTTTGGAGAATGTTATGGATAAATTCGGTCTTTTCAACCTGCTCTCCGCACTCGTCTCGCCGTCCGGCGACGACGAGCGCATCGATACCGCCCCCGCCGACGCACAAAACGAAACCGCAAACCGCGGCTCCGCTCCCGGCTCGCCTGCGCCCGTTCCGTCCCAAGGATTTTTTTCTCCCGACGAACGCCTCGCCCGCGCCGCAAGCCTGCTCGAAAGACATGACTCCATCTCCCGCCGCATCGACAAAAAAAACGGAAAATAATCGGCCGCTTTTTTCTGTGCCTCTCTGGGCTGCCCGCATTTTTTGCTCTCAAAACGGCTTTTCCCTTCCGCGCGCTCTTCTTTTCTCGCGCGCGATCAAGAAAGATGTCTCCCCTTTTCTTTCGGAACGATCGGACATGCCTTTCGACAATTTTCCCTTTCGCCGCAAGTCTTTACCGCCGTTTTTTTCAGAGGGTTTCAGCACGCGTGCCGAAACCCTCTGTATGCCGTAACCTGCTGTATACCGAAACAAAACAACGTATAGGCTTTTCGCGGCGCAAAATCTGCGCCGCGAAAAGAAAAATCCGCCGCGCATACCGCGCGGCGGATAAGTTGCGAAACTATGAGCGCAAAGCGTTCCAAAATTATCTCTTGGAGAACTGCGGTGCGCGACGAGCTTTCTTCAAGCCGTACTTCTTTCTTTCCTTTGCTCTCGGATCACGGGTAAGGAACCCTTCCTTCTTGAGTGCAGGACGAAGTTCGGGCTGCGCCTGGATGAGCGCGCGCGAAATACCGTGACGAATCGCACCCGCCTGTCCCGTATAACCGCCGCCGCAAACGTTTACGACGATGTCATAAGCGCCTTCCGTCTGCGTGAGCACGACGGGCTGTTTTACGATATACTGAAGCGTTCCCTGCGGGAAATAATCTTCCAGGGCGCGATCGTTGATCACGATGCTGCCGCTGCCGCCGGGAATAAGGCGGACACGGGCGATCGCCTTCTTTCTTCTGCCCGTTCCCCAGAACTGCAATTTCTTTTTCAATGTCGGTTTAGCCATTCTCGCACCTCACTAAAATAACTTAAGTTCTTCGGGCTTCTGCGCCTCGTGGTTGTGTTCGCCGTTCTTATAAACGCGCAGCTTCTTGATCATCTTTCTGCCGAGAGAATTCTTCGGAAGCATTCCGCGTACAGCTTCATAAACCGCGACATCGCTCTTCTGCTCGAGCATTTTGCGGTAAGAAATCTCTTTCAGCCCTCCGATATAGCCGGTGTGGTATCTGTAAAATTTGTCGTCCAGCTTTTTGCCTGTAAGAAGTACTTTATCGCTGTTGATGACAATTACAAAGTCGCCCGTATCGACGTTGGGAGTAAACGTGGGTTTGTTTTTTCCGCGAAGAACGGCCGCGACCTTCGAAGCAAGTCTTCCGAGCGGTACGCCCGCAGCATCGACAACATACCATTTTCTCTCTACTGTTTGGGCATTTGCCATGTAGGTCTTCATGATGTTGTTCTCCTTGTCTTGTTTTTATAGTGAATGGAAAAGCGTACCATAGACGCCTTCCGTTGTTTACTCAATAAATTTTATCTTATATCCAAAATACTGTCAAGCGGTTTTGATCGCGCTTTTGCGACTTTTTTTAAAAAAAAGTTTTTTTCAGCAGAAAAAACGGAAAAAAAACGATCCGCCCTTGACAAACGCTCGTTTCGGGTGTATATAATAGAAAAAAAAGCGCATTTTCACAAGATACGCAAAAGGGAGATCATGATGGAAAATTTTAAAGACTTGCGGATCGTGGATAATTTTTACCAGACGTCCGCCTTTTTTCCGATGCCGACCGTACTTGTCGGCACGGTTTCCGAAAACGGAATGACCAATCTCGGCTCTTATTCCCTGTGCTTTCCGTACTACATTGCGGGGAAAGAACGCTATGCCATGCTGCTTGAATGCCGAAATTCTTCCAATACGGCGCAAAACATTCTGCGCAACAAGACGGTATCGCTGAATTTCATTCCCGATGATCGGAAATTTTTCCGCGAAGCGGTGCGTCTCGGCTTCCCCGGCGACACCACCGAAGAAAAAATGAAAAATTGTCTTTTTCACCTGCAAAAGAGCGAACTTGCAGGCGTACGGCCGCAACTCGTTTCGGAAGCGTTTCAGGTTTTTGAATGCACCTGGGACGATTCCCTCGAAGACGCCTACCTCGATAAGGCGGGAAACCTTGAGGGCTACGATCCCCCTTACCGCAATTTCAACGGCATTACCAGCAAGTTCGGCGCACATTTCATTTTAAAGATCGATAAGATCTACATGAAAGAAAAATATTACAACGCCATTTTAAACGGAGTGAAAGCGGGAAGTTTCCCCTGCGTTCCCGTCGATTACGGTTACCGCGACAGCACCAATTTCTGGTACACGAAATTCCGCCGCCCCATTCCCGAAAAGATTCAGGCGAAAGAGGGCAACATCGATTCCGTCATTTACGCCGCCGAACGTACCGACCCCGACGTCAAATTCACGCGCGAAGCGTGCGCAAAACTGACGAAGATCCCGCGCGTGTTCTTAAAAGCCGCGCTCGCGCAGATGGTCGCCATCGCCAAAGAAGAAGGCATCACCGTCATCGACGAAGCCGCTTTGCAGATCATCAACGACAAGCGCCGCACCGACAAGAAGAAAAAATAACTTGCCCTGTTTTCGAAAACGAAACAATCAACGCAAAAAATTTTCGCGAACAAAGCAATCAACGCGAAAAATTTTCGAAAGCGCAGCAATCAACACGACAAACTCCCGGGCGCAAAGCAATCAATGCAACAAATTTGCGCGAGTGAAACAATCAGCGCGACAAAAAATTATAAAGCGGCGGACGCAAATGCGTCCGCCGCTTGTCGTTTACCGCTATACGGTTATTTGTTGAGGTTTGCTTTCAGAGTTGCAAGTTCCTGCGAAAGCTCTTTCGGGAGACGGTCGCCGAACTGTTTGTAGAATTCTTCGATGCCGTCTGCCTCTTTCTTCCAGGTCTCTTTGTCCACGGTCAGGATCTCTTTCAACGTGTCGAGCGTAACATCCGTGCCCTCGATGTTGATGTCTTCCGGCTTCGGAACATAGCCGATCGGGGTTTCTACCGCATCGACCTTGCCTTCGCAGCGTTTGATGATCCATTCGAGGACGCGCATATTGTCGCCGAATCCGGGCCACAGGAAATGTCCTTCGTCGTCCAGACGGAACCAGTTGACGTTGAAGATCTTCGGCTGATTCTTGACTTTCTTGCCCATATCGATCCAGTGCTGGAAGTAGTCGCCCATATGGTAACCGCAGAACGGACGCATTGCCATCGGGTCGCGGCGCACTACGCCGACCGCACCCGTAGCCGCAGCCGTCGTTTCGCTCGCCATGATCGAACCTACGAACACGCCGTTATCCCAGTTTTTGCTCTGGTATACCAGCGGAGCCGTCTTTGCACGGCGGCCGCCGAATACGATCGCCGACAGAGGAACGCCCTTCGGATTGTCGAACTCTTTGCTGATGCAAGGGCAGTTCTTTGCGGGAGCCGTGAAACGGCTGTTCGGATGCGCACCCTTTACGCCTGCAGCACGCGCAGCGTCGTCCCAAGGGTTGCCCTTCCAGTCGACCGCGTGCTTGGGAGGATTCTTGTCAAGGCCTTCCCACCAAACCGTGTTATTGTCCAGATTGTGCGCCACGTTCGTGAAAATCGTGCCCTTCTGCGTGGTATGCAGCGCGTTCGGGTTGGATTTTTCGTTCGTGCCGGGCGCTACGCCGAAGAACCCGTTTTCAGGGTTCATCGCCCACAGCCTGCCGTCCGCACCCACGCGGATCCAGGCGATGTCGTCGCCCACGCACCAGATTTTATAGCCCTTTTTACGATAGCTTTCCGGCGGGATCAGCATGGCAAGGTTGGTCTTACCGCATGCCGAAGGGAATGCCGCCGCAATATATTTCACCTCGCCGTCCGGCTTTTCAAAGCCCAAAATCAGCATATGCTCAGCCATCCAGCCCTCGTTTTTGCCGAGGTAGGAAGCAATACGCAGTGCAAAGCACTTCTTGCCCAGAAGCACGTTTCCGCCGTAACCGGAGTTGCACGACCAGATCGTGTTGTCTTCAGGGAAATGCAGGATGTATCTCTTCGTTTCATCCAGCTGGCACTTGGAATGAAGGCCTTTGACAAAATCGCCGTCTTTGCCCAGAACGTCCAGAACGTCCGTGCCGACACGCGTCATGATCTCCATGTTCAGAACAACGTAAATGCTGTCCGTCAGCTCAATGCCGATCTTCGAGAATTCGCTTCCCACAATGCCCATCGAATAAGGAATGACATACATGGTTCTGCCCTGCATCGAGTTTTTGAAGATGTCCGAAGCCATTTTATACGCTTCTTTCGGATCCATCCAGTTGTTGATGGGGCCGGCATCGTTCTTGTCGCGGCAGCAGATGAAGGTTCTGTCTTCCACGCGCGCAACGTCGTTGACAGCCGTGCGGTGCAGATAGCATTCGGGAAGCAGATCTTCGTTCAGTTTGATCATCTCGCCCGTTGCGCACGCCTCGGCACGCAGTTCGTCCCGCTGTTCCTTGCTCCCGTCGATCCAGACTATGCGGTCAGGATTGCAAAGAGCCGCGCTCTCATCGATAAAGCTCAAAACTTTTTTGTTCTCAGTCAGAGGCTTTTCATACTTTGCCATACGTATCGATCTCCTTTTTGGAAGAATTTTTACTGAATTTCATGGGCGCCTTTTTCACCTGTAAGTTTATTATAAACTCTTTTTCCGAAAAAGTAAACTTTTTTGGCATCAATTTTTTTGGGGGCCGATTTTTTCGGTATTTTTCACTTATTCGTCATAAATGTATATTTTTTTCGGTGAAAGAATATATATAATGATACACGAAACCTTTTCTTATCAGGCAGGAAAAACAATGAACTACATAAAAAAACTCTGCGTTTTAAAACAACTCTCCAGCGGATTTGCTTCGGACGGGAAAAAGGTATCTGCGCTTTTGACGGCGGAAAGTTTTGCGGGCACCCTGACCTTTTCGCTGGCTCTGATCGGCTTTGCTCCGCTGCGGGAAGGACGGTATGTCTGCCTCGTCTGCGACGAAAAGGGCGAACGCGAAATTTTTGACGTGCCTTCCCCTTCCGGCTGCACCGTAAAGCGCGCCGCAAAAGCGGATATCTCCAAAGGATTCTGCTGTCTCGTCTGCCATATCGGGACACGCGTGGCGCCCGTCGCGTTCGGAAAATGCGGCGACTACACCTACGACGTGAAAAAGCTGTGCGCTCTGCTCGATTCCCGCGAAACGCCTATGGCGGCAAAAAAATCGGAAAACGTCCCCGAATTTACGGACGAAACAGAAAAAATTCAGCCAAAAAGCATTGCGCCGCCCGACCCGCCCTACGACGACGAACTGGTGGCGACGGAAAATTATTATGAATTCGACAGGGAGAACAACGATGATCGAACAACGCATGACGACAAAGCAAAGCACGACGATACCCGAGGGGCTGAAAACGATTCCGAGCCCGAGGAAAGAGAGGAAAAAGAATGCGGCGACGGCACTGGAAAAGATGAAGATGCTCAAAGCTTATTCCGCCTCGCAGGCAGCGAAAAGCTCGCAGAGGATGCGCAGCCTTGCTACTACGATAAAGTAAAAAACGAACTCGCCGCCCTGTTCGGACGATACCCCGCCGAAGAAGAGCTTGCGGAATGTATTCCCTTTTCCAAATGGGCAAAAGTTACGTTTTCGCGCAATAAATACTATACGGTGGGCGTGATCAGCGACGAACACAAGCCAAAATATATCTGTTACGGCGTTCCTGCCGAAAGCCGCAAAGATCCGCCCGAAGCGCTGAAAGGACTGTGTTCGTTTTTGCCCCTTTCGGTATTCGACCTCAACGGCAAAGGTTACTGGATGATGTTCCAGGACGCAGAAACGGGACAATGCATCAAAATCGCACAAAAATAGAATAAAGAGCGGCGGCGCGCTTTTTGCGCGCCGCCGCTTTCTGTTTGTACAAAGCAGCTAAACGAACCGTATTCCGACAAATCAAAAAACTTTGCAGATGCTTTTCGCAATTGCATGACCTTAAAAGAGGGCGACGAAAATCCGTCGCCCTCTGCTCTTTTAATTATACCCCTTCCGTTGCAACATTGATTTGACTTCCGTCTTTTCCGGTACAATTCGTAAAAGTCAACGTACCCTGCCGCAGAGTCCAAGGTTTCGCATCCGCCGAACCATGCACACAAATGTCGTGCGTGAACGCTGCGCCCTTATTGTCCACCTGTTTATCGAAAGATCCCGTATTGCTGCAGTTTTCAATCAATACTCCGTTTACTGTTTTTCCGGAAATCGTATTGGTATCCTTAAAGTCGCCGGTTTGCTGGAAAGTATCAAAAATACCGGAAGCCGTTCCGACTGTATCTTTATAATTTGTATCGGCAAGTATTGTTTCCACCTTTCCGCTTGCATTTACGCCGGCGATCACCTTCGCCGTGATCGTTCCGGAATTTGAACAATCCGTAATAAGAACCGAACCCTTTGTGGAAAGACGCGCTAAAATGCCTGCCGCATGCAACGCCGTTACCGACTTGGTGTTCTGACATTCTTCGATCAGCAATTTAAACGTCGTATTCGTCTGGATCACGATCGATACAATGCCGCCTGCCGTACTGTGTCCCGCCACGCTGGGAACAGAATAGTCCGAAACCAATGTCGCATTGTTGGTGCAGTTGCTGATCGTTACCTGTCCGTACATATAGTCGCCGGAAATTCCGCCGATAAACCCGACAATGCCGCCCACTCTGCTGTGTCCGACAATGTTTCCCGAAACGGTTACGTTACTGATCGTCGTATTGATTTCTCCTTCCGATCCCAACTTATAAATACCGCCGATCGCGCCTGCAACCGTATGATTTCCGTACGAAGTTCCGCCCTCTTTTTCATCCAGACCGGGAATACCGGGCTTGTTGATGTCGACATTTTCGATCGTTACATTTTCAAACCGTTCTCCCGTAAAAATAGAGACAAACGCATAAAACGTGTAGTTTTTTGCACTGCCGCCCTGAATCTGATCGCTGACGGCGGTTGTATCTGTCATGCGAAGATTGCTGATGGTAAAACCGTTGCCGTTAAAATTACCGCCCATCCGATCGATCGAATTCCACTCTGCACCTTCCAGATCGATATTTCCGCCGAGATATAAGTCGATGTCTTCGTCCTTATGCTCATCAAGATACTGCGCCGCCGAAACAAGCCTGTCCGCCCGATCGACCTTGATCGCGGTAACGGCTCCGCCCTCTTTCACGACGCCGTACGTTTTGGCGCCGTCTTGTTTATCGGTCAGATCGCTCGTCCCTATTTCGTTCGTCAGCCAGTCTTCTTCTCCTTTAATGCTCCCTTCCAGCGTAGCCCAGGCTTCGCTTCCGTCATACTTAAGATACTTGTATTCTTCCGGATAAATGACTGTATAATCTTCCGTACTGATATACAAAACACGGTTGATGGAACGCACCCACACGAATGCCGTATTCTTTGCGAGCGTCGAATAGTTTTTCGCGTTCATTCCCGCATCTTCCAGGATCGCCAACGCCTCACTCAGCGTTTCCAGTTCCCCGTCCACTTCCGCATTCTGCAATGCAAGATTCATGTTCCGCACGGCAGATTGATCCGATGACTGGTTCGCTTTGTCGATAAGACTCGTAAACGTCGGGATCAGAACCGCAGCCAGGATCGCAATCACCGCGATCACGATCACAAGCTCCGTGATCGTAAACGCTCTCTTCAGCTTCTTTACCATCTTTTTTTCTCCCTTCTTTTTTTCCCTTAATGAGCTTTTTCTTCTGCGTGCAGAAGAAAAAGAGGCGCGCCTCTTTTTTCCGATCTCTTCCGGGATATTTTCATTATAAACGATATACGGCATAGTGTCAATGCTATTTTTCATATTTTCACAAAGAAGTTCTGCACCGTCTTGCCTGATAAAAGAATTCAAACGTTTGGCCGCCCTATCCAAAAAAATCGATACCGTCAGACCCGTAAAAATACACGGCAGCTGCCCGTCCGTGCAAAAATTTTTGCACGGACGGGCAGCCTTGTTTTTTCACGTATTTTTCAATCAAAACCTGACCGCCGCAAAACAAACGGATATCACTCGGCGTAATTCTTGCCATAAAGAACGCCGTGCGGAACAATCATGCACCGTACGGCGTTCTTTGTTATATCCCTTGCCCGTTCGCAAGTCTGTTGCTATGCCGCCGCCCGCAAAGTTGATTTGCGGGCGGGATTCGTTAAAAATAAAACCGCGGTACGCCGTTTTAAGCGTACCGCGGTGGTTTGTCCTTTCAATTATTCCAGGATCGCCTTGATCCTGCGGATCCCGCTCGCGGAAGATTGTTCTTTTACGATTTTGAAATGTCCGAGTTCTCCGGTCGATGCCGCATGCGGCCCGCCGCACATTTCGCGCGAGAATGTGCCGATGCTGTACGTCTTGACCACGTCGCCGTATTTGTTGTCGAATACGCCCACGATCCCTTCGGCACGCGCCTTGTCGTACGGCATTTCCTCAAACACGACGGGAATATTTTCCTTGATCTTCTCGTTGACGAGGTCTTCCACCGCCTTGATCTCTTGCTGCGTCATCGGGCGTGCAAAGTTGAAATCGAAACGCAGACGTTCGGGCGTAATGTTGCTGCCCTTTTGGTTGATGTCGGGCGAAAGAACCGCTTTGAGCGCCGCATTCAGAAGGTGCGTCGCCGTATGCAGGCGCGTCGTCGCCACGCCCGTATCCGCAAGCCCGCCTTTGAATTCGCCCGCCGCCTGCGCATGGCTCTTTTCCTGATGTTCGCGGAACGCTTCTTCGAATCCCTTTTCATCCACCGTGAATCCGCGCTCCGCCGCCATTTCCACCGTCAGTTCCAGCGGGAATCCGTACGTGTCGTACAGTTTGAACGCCGCTTTCCCGCCGATCGCCGTTTCCGGTACGTACGACGCGTCCTGCTTGCTCATGAATTCGTTCTTGCGCGCAATGCCCGCGATCGTCTTTTCAAATTCCTTCATGCCCTTTTCGAGAGTCGATTCGAAACGGGATATCTCGCGCTCGATCTCCTGCAGAATATAATCTTCTTTCTGCGGCAGCAGAGGGTACGCTTCGTCGTAAACCTCTTCGATAAAGATCTTCGCCACGTTCAGCATTTCCGTGCTCGCAACGCCCAACGCCTTGCAGTAACGGATCGCGCGGCGCATCAGCCTGCGCAGAATATACCCCGCACCCGTATTCGAAGGCAAGATACCGTTCACGTCGCCGATCAGCATCACCGTCGTGCGCGTATGATCCGCTATGATGCGCATCGCTTTGCGGTCCGCGCCGCCGTCGTCATACTTCTTGCCCGATGCCTTTTCAAGATACGCGATCGCACCGCTGAACAAGTCCGTCTTGTACCCGTCCGTCAGCCCGTTTAAAAACGCCAGCATTCTGTCCAGCCCGAACCCCGTGTCCACGTTCTTGTTTTCCAGCGGAACATACCCGTCCGCCGTCTTTTTGTATTGCATATACACGTCGTTGCCGATTTCGACATACCTGCCGCACGGGCAATTGATATCGCAGGGCTTCCTGCCGCATTCCTTGTCCGTCAGAGGGTAAAACCACTCGTTATCCGGTCCGCAAGGCGTTCCGACCGTGCCTTCCAGCTCCCACCAGTTATTGGACTTGTCCAAATAGAAAATATTTTCCGGCTTGATTCCCAGATCCATCAGATATTTTGCCGTTTCATCGTCGCGCGGCACACTCTCGTTGCCGGCAAAAACCGTCGAGCAGATCTTGTCCGCGTCCAGCCCGAATACTTTCGTCAAAAGTTCGAACGACCACGCCGTCTTTTCTTTTTTAAAATAATCGCCCAGCGACCAGTTGCCCATCATCTCGAAAAAGGTGAAATGCGTCGCGTCCCCGACCGATTCGATATCCACCGTACGCACACAGCCCTGTACGTTGCAAAGCCGCTTGCCCGCCGGATGGGGCTGCCCCAGCAAATACGGCATCAGCGGCTGCATGCCCGCTACATTGAACATGACCCCCGTCGATCCGTCCCCGATCAGCGATACAGCTCCGATATTCACATGACCTTTGCTTTCATAAAAAGATAACCATTTGTTTCTCAGTTCTTTGGATGTAATCATAATTTGCCTCTGCTTTTTATTTCTGCTCCCGCGCCGCGCTGTGATCGCTCTCTTCGTTCAAAGAAATCACGGCGCGGCCCGCCGTTAATCCTGTTGATCGGTCGGATCCTGCTCCGCCGCCTCTTCTTTTTTAAACTCTTCGCGGATCTCCTGACGGATCTCCCGCTCTGCCTCGTCCGACATTTCTTGCCGCGTTTCATCCTGCGGGACGGGGAAAAGATCTTCACAGCCGCATTCGAATTTTTCGCCCGTGAGCTTTTCGAGCGCCGTTTCCAGCCTTGCGATGCGGCATTTGAGATACTTAATCTCTTCCGCATTGGGGTCGCATTTTTCCTGCAAAAGGTCGGGCTTTTCGCCGCGGATGCGCACGACGCGCCCCGGTACGCCCACAACCGTCGCATGCGGCGGAACTGCTTTGAGTACGACCGCCCCCGCGCCGATCTTCGCTCCCTCGCCGACCGTGAATCCGCCCAGAACTTTTGCGCCCGAACTGATCACGACGTCCCTTTCGATGGTCGGATGACGCTTGCCCTTTTCCTTGCCCGTTCCGCCCAGCGTAACGCCCTGGTAGATCACTACGCCGCTCTTCACTTCCGCCGTTTCCCCGATCACGACCCCCGTGCCGTGATCGATGAATACGCCGCCTTCGATCTTCGCCGCCGGATGGATCTCGATCCCCGTCAGGAATTTCGCAAACTGCGATACCATCCGCGCCAGAAGTTTTAAGTGCATTTTATACAATCGGTTAGCAAACCTGTGCCACGACAGCGCATGCACGCCCGAATAGGTCAGCCAGATCTCAAATTTGTTGCGCGCCGCAGGATCGTTGCGCTTTGCCGCTTCGATGTCCGCGCGTAAACGTCTGAACATAATTTTTTCTCCCTCGCCTTGCTTCTGCCCCCCGCAGACGCAAAACCGTCAGATTATTCTGCGGATATGAAATTCATCGAACGCCATATCGACAAATTCCTTATTGAACACGCGATAATCCATCAGATATTTCACGACTACGTCGCGCGCATCCGCAAAATCATAATATGCACCGCAAAGCTGCATAAGTGCATCCATATCCTCTTTGCGGAGCGCCAAAAGCAACCCCAGCTTGTACAGAAGTACCTTTTCGGGTATATACCAGCCCCGCAGCGTCTTCTTCCACGTTTCTTCCGCGATCCCAAGCTTTGCAGGCATCGCCGACGGGTCTTCCCCGTATTTTCGAACCACCTGCTCGATCGCCTTCCCGTGTACCGCACGGATCCCGAAAAAACATTTGAACCGCACTTTCGCAGGCGCGATCCGCACCGAATACGTGAAATTATTGTCCACGTACCGCGCTTTCAGTTCCGCCAGCACTTTCGCACTCTGCGGCTGATAATAAATTTTACGGACCTCGTTCGTGGCGACTTTCCCTTCCTCGATCCTGTTTTTATTCTTCAGTACCATCGAGATCGTTACCGATTCGTACGACGGCAAGGTACTGATCAGATCAAAATTCGAATACTTTTTGCTGAAATATTCGTCCAGATCCTGTAAGAAATTTTCACTCATCGCAACATACCGCCACATTTTATTTTTATTCAGCTTCTATTATACATTTTTTCGCCGAAATTTCAATGCTTTTTTATGCCGCGAAAAAATTTTTTCTGAAAACTCTGAAAAACATTCACAAATAATGAAAATTTCGTTGCGATTCTCTGTGAAATATGTTATAATGTCCCCGTTAAAATCACACAACGGAGGATTTGGCTTACGAAACGCACGAGAATCGACGAGATCGCCCTTTTGATCGAAAAGAACGGAAAAATGAGTCTGGAGGAACTTGCAGTACAGTTTCCGGAAGTTTCCGATATGACGCTCCGCCGCGATCTGCTGGAGCTGGAAAAAGAAAATAAAGTCATCCGCGTGCGCGGCGGCGCCATGTCTGTGCTGGAAGTGCAAAAGCGCTCGGGAGAAGCCTACGCTCAAAAATCTACCATCAATACCGATGCGAAAAAAGTCATCGCCAAAAAAGCGGTCTCTTTGATCGATGAGGGCGTGAGCATGTTCCTCGACGGCGGCACCACCGCCCTGCAGCTCGCCAAAGAACTCCCCGACCGTCCCTGCCATATTTTTACCAACGGCATCGTGGTCGCGGAAGAACTCGCCCATAAAAAACAGCCCGAAGTGGTTCTCGTCGGAGGTTCGCTCATCAAAGAAAACCTCTCCACCGCTTCCCCCTATACCAAAGTTTTCCTGGGAAATACGAATTTCGAACTTGCCATCATCTCCGCTTCCGCTTTTTCTTTCGAACAGGGCTTCTCCTGCATCTCGCAAGTGGAATCCGATCTCTTGAAATTCATCCTCGCCCGCGCGAAAATGGTGTATATGATGCTCGATACGTCCAAAATCGGCAAGATCATGCCCTATACCTTCGCTTCGCCCGATAACATCGACGTTCTCATCACCGACGATAATTTCCCCCAGAATGTCAAAGAAAAATTCGAAGAAAAAAATATCGTCGTCATCTGACCTCGCTTTTAATCCCCGACGGCTTCGGAAGAAGCCGTCTTTTTGATGCCGTCCGTACGGACCGCACCTTCCCCTTTTTGCCACAGGCAACTTCGATTAATGGCTCCAGCATTCTCAGAAGTGCCTCCGCCAAGATCTGCGCGGCCAAGGTCTGCCGCGAAACGCATTACCGCCGCAAAACAAGACTGAATTCAGGGGCTCATTTTTGCGACGTGAACCGCAGGTTTTTGCAAAAAAGGACGGCACGCATCCGACTCGCAGCAGTTCTATTCCCTTGGACAAAGGTTTGCGTTAAAAGAAAGTGCGCACTCGTTTCTACTGCACGGCAGATCTCTTGCCTTGGACATAGGTTTGCCTTGCAAGAAAACGTCCGTATTTCCTGCGCGTTGGGAAAATAAAAAAGGTTACAAACGAAAAAAGGGCGGCTTGCCGCCGAAGGAGAATATCATGCTGTATTTGATCCGGCACGGAGAATCGGAATACAACCGTCTCGGGCTTTTGTGCGGACGACACGACTCCGCCTTGACCGAACAGGGAAAAAACGCCGCAAAACTTGCAGGGGAACAGCTCAAAGATATACGTTTCGACGCCGCATTCTGTTCACCCTTGGTGCGTGCAGAAGAGACCTGCCGACTGGTTTTATCCGTCAACCGCGGCCCCGTCCCCGAAATCATAAAAGATCAACGCATCATCGAACGCAGTTTCGGCGATTTTGAAGCAAAACTGCTCGCCGATACGCCCGACATCGACCGTCGCTGGGACGTCCGCTTTGACGCCGCCTCCCGTCATATGGAAAGCCTGGAACATATGGTCGAACGGGTCCGTTCGTTTATTCAATTCCTGCAATCCCGCTATGCGGGGAAAAACGTCCTCGCCGTTTCCCACAACGGCACGATACGCGCATTCCGCCTCATCCTCGAACAGTATCCGCCGCTCGATCAGCTGGACAGCATCGCTCCGCTCGGCATCGGGAACGCACAAATCCTGCGACTTCCCCTCTGAGTCCCTGTCCGTCCGCCTCCCGATCGGCACCGTTTCTCGGTTTCCCTGCTTCTCTATTGCCGATTGCCGCACTTTTCCGCTTCTCCTTTGTTGTTCTCTCGCTTTTTCTGCTCATCCTGCGTTGATTCTTTGTTTATTGTTTATTCCCTGTGCATTCCCTGCTTTTTCGGATGAATTTTTATTTTTTCTATACTGCCCCGCGCGAAAAAAGGATTTTTCCGCGCGGGGCAGTAAAACCAAAACCGCCCGACGGCGCAAAAATTTGCGCCGTCGGGCGGTTTTTCGATGCCTTCCGCCGTTGTCTGCCCAATCTGCCGCAGCTTGTCGGATCGGTTTATTTGCCGCGACAAGTGCCCGTTCGCCCGGAAACGATTTTCTATACTTTTTCGTACAAGTTTAACAGTCCGGCAAAGTGCGGCGGTTCGCCGCACTTTGCCGGACTGTTTTTCTCTTTTTATTTCCGATTTTCTCTGCTTTTTAAATGTGAATTCATTAAGCCATTCCGCGTGCGAAACAGCTTTTTAATTTATAAACACAGCCCTTCCTTTTCATTTGTGAAATCCGAAAAAGCCGCATTTCTGCGGATGATCGAGCACGATCTCCTCGCGGGAAAAAAGCACCTTGCAACAAATCAATATGTCTGCACCCGCACAAACAATGTTGTAAACTCCCAATCCCGTCAACAGCCAGATCCCCGTCAGAATACCCGCCGCCGAAAAACCGATTCCGAGAAAAACAAACGGAGCCGCCGTTCCGATAATATATTTCCCGCGCGTCATCGGTATTTCACACGCGCAATACGGCGTCCAAAATTCTTGCATCACGCCGAAACGAATGCCGCGAAAGCTTCCGTTTGCGATCCCCCAAAAAAGCCCGTGCAACGCCTCATGAACGGGGATGGATACAAACCCCAGCCCCGCCAGCAAAAAGATATCCTCGAAAAGCTGCGGACAAATGTTGCGCGCGGCCGGAGCAAACACCGCAAACAGCAGTATGGCCGCCGCCGCTAACGGCAAGGCGGTAAGTACCCCGAAAACGTTGGCAGCCTTTATACCGATCGTCCGATCCGCTGCCGCATAGCCCTGCGACTTTAACGTTTCGACACTTTCGCCGAACTTTCGCATACGCTCCGCTTCTGCAGCCTGTTCTCTTTCCTTCCGATCTTTTTTTCTTTCTTCTTTTTTTGCCGCACACCCTGTGCGCGGCTCTTTTCCCCCCTTCATTGTTCGGGGAAAAATCCGGGTGTGGACAAATACCTGGCACCCGTGTCGGGTATGATGACCGCGATCCGCTTGCCTGCATTGTGCGGCCTCTGCGCAATACGTATCGCCGCCCAGACCGCCGCTCCCGCCGAGATACCCGTGAATACGCCGTCGCTTACCGCCAGCGTTCTGCCGATCTCATAAGCGTCTTCATCCGAAACGGGCACCGTTTCATCGATCAGAGACGTATCCAGGATCTGCGGCACAAAGCCTGCCCCGATCCCCTGCAAACCGTGCGGCCCCGCCTTTCCGCCCGAAAGCACCGCCGAACCGCGCGGCTCTACCGCCGCCGCATACAGCTTCGGATTCTGTTCTTTCAGATACTTCACCGTTCCCGAAAACGTTCCGCCCGTTCCGATCCCCGCCACAAAAATATCCAGCTTCCCTTCGCAATCCTTCCAAAGCTCCGGTCCCGTCGTCCGATAATGCGCCTGCGGATTCGCCGCATTCACAAATTGTCCGCAGATCACGCTGTCCTTGTTTTCTGCATGTAACTGCTCCGCTCTCTCGATCGCTCCGCGCATCCCTTTGCTCCCTTCCGTCAGTACGATCTTCGCTCCGTATGCCGCTAAAAGTTTACGCCGTTCCACGCTCATCGTCTCCGGCATCGTCAGGACAAGGCGATACCCGCGCACAGCACAAACCGCCGCAAGCCCGATCCCCGTATTTCCGCTCGTCGGTTCGATCAGCAGCGTTTCTTTCGTGATCTTCCCCTGCTTTTCCAGATCTTCAATGATCGCCAGAGCAGCACGGTCTTTCACGCTCCCCGTCGGATTAAAATATTCCAGCTTTCCCAACAGCTCCGCTTTCAGCCCGAATTCATGTTCCAGCCCCCTCAGCCGCAACAACGGCGTTCTTCCGATCAGTTCCGTAATACTGTTATATATCATATCTTCTCCCGCACCGCCTTCACGACGGATTTTCTTTTTTTCTATTATACCCTTTTTTTTCTCTTTTGTAAACCTTACGCCAAAAATATCAAATGCGTTTCTTGCCGCCTTCTTTGCCGTTTTACGTGAAACATGCGCCCCCTGTTTTTTCTTTGCGCCCCTATTTTAATAATATGCTTTTTTTCTGAAAATCACCTATAATTCCGCATTTTTACGAATTTTTCAAAAACTTTTCGGTGCGCGTATTTTTGCTAATGCTTGGGCGAAAGCTGAAAAATCCATACCTAGCGAAGCGACTAAGCGAAGCGACCTAGCGAAAAGCCGGGCGGACTTGCACTGGCAAGTCCGCCCGGCTTTTCATTTAAATATCCTGCAAAACAAGGTTCGCAAAGCAAACAATTTGTACAATCACGGCAAGCAACAAAAATTTCTGCGGATATTTCGCGGATATTTTTTCGTCAGATATTTTTCCTGCATTTTGCGGCAAGAAAGTTCGCGGCCGCAAAGAGAAGAACGGTTCCCCCGAGCACGATCGCCATGGCCCAGGCAGGCATTTCGCACCCGAAAAAGTTGAGCTTCAAGGCATATTGTTCAAAAAGTGCGTCCGCAAAAGCGGGAGAAATGTTCTGCGCAATATTGTCTAAGGCGCCGCTCATAAAACAATTTCGGAATATGCCCGCCGAATAACTGCCCGGCACAAACAGCGTAACATACTGCACGCCCGTCGGAAACATCGAAAGGGGCATATACGCACCGATCAGAAACCCGATGACCGTGCCGAGAATGACGTTCAGGCCCGTAAACGCGCCTTCCGTGCGCAAAAAGCCGACAACAAACACGAGCAGAGTGGACGATGAAAGCACAGACAAAACAAGCGTTCCGAGCAATACGAGTATATCGACACCGCTCAAAAACCAGCTTCCCGTCGCCGCAAGCCATACAAGACAGATCGCCAGAACGGCAAGCCCGATCACAAGCCCCGCTGCAACCACCGAAAAGAAGTAAGCGACTGGAGCCATCCAACCGGGGACAGGCGACGCTGCCAGATCTGCGCGGATCCCGCGGTTTCTGTCCTGCACCATCACGCCGCAGGCACACAGCGGCACCGTAATACACGCACTCGCCATCACCCCCGAAAGCATCCAGCAATCCGCAAACGAGCGGATCTCTTTGTCGCCGCCCGTTATTCCCATTCCCTGCAATGCCGACAGTAATCCGTCCGTCTGCATCCTGCCTAAAAACAAGATGTAAAGCCCCAGCACAATCAGCGGCGCCAATAAGGCAAAGAAAATATTCGCCTTGTCCTTTAAAAATATTTTCAGGTTCCGAAGCGTCTGACAATAAACCATATGCAGCATCAGTACGCACCCCCTTCCGCGCGCTTGCCCGTTACCGACAAAAACACGTCGTCCATATTTCCCTTGACAAATTCAAAATCATCGCAAAGATCTCCGTTCTTTTCCAAAAATCTCTTTGCCTGCCCCGCATCGGTACAGGGCACCCGTACTCCGTTTTTCGTAGCTTCCGCTCTCACTTTGCGCTTTGCAAGCTCTTTCATGAGCGCCGCACTGTCCCCGTACACATACAGCGTGTTCTGCGAATACCTGTTTTTCAAATCGACCGGCGTCCCGTCCGCCGCAATGCTGCCTCCGTCCAAAATCACCACCCGATCGGATGCGTCCGCTTCTTCCATGTAATGCGTCGTCAAAAACACCGTCATGCCCTCTTCTTTCTGCAGCTTTTGCACGATCTCCCATACCGTTTTGCGCGTCTGCGGATCCAGCCCCGTTGTCGGCTCGTCCAAAACAAGCAGTTCCGGCCTGTTCAAAAGTCCGCGCGCAATGTCCGCTCGCCGACGCTGCCCGCCCGATAACTTCCCGTACGGCCGATCCAGCAAATCGTCCAAATGCAAAAGCCCGCTCAATTCTTTGATCCGCTCTCTCCACGCCGCTTTGCGCAATCCGTAATAGCTCGCCCGAACCGTCAGATTTTCCCGCACCGTCAGAAGATCGTCCAGCACACTGCCTTGAAAAACAACTCCCACGCGCGGCTTGATCTTCTCCGACTGCGTATCCAGATCAAATCCGCAAACGCGCACTTTCCCCGCATCCTTTTTGAGGATCGAACACAAAATATTGATCGTAGTGCTTTTTCCCGCTCCGTTTACTCCTAAAAAAGAAAACAGCGTACCCCGCTCGACTTCAAACGAAATGCCGCGCACCGCCTGCACTGCCCCGTACCTTTTCTCCAGATTTTCCACTTCGATGATCTTATCCCGCATACTTCCTACCTTTGCGTTTTGTTAAAACCATTATATAAAATTTCCGCGCCTTTGGCAACTGAATCCGCTTATAACCGCTGTTGCCGCGGCGAATTTTGCATTCCGAAATCCGGAATATATCCGCTTATATCCTATTCTAAAAAAATTATTCCAGCCCGCCTCTTTTACATGTTCATAAAAAAGTCCGGCAGAGCGAAAAATTCGCTTTGCCGGACCCGTCGACTACATAAATTCGTTTCTTTTCTGATCAGTCTGCAAGATATTTAACCACAGGAATTCCGAATACCACCGTATATTCTTCGCCGTAACTGTAAGATTGCAGAATAACTTCCGCAGGTTTACATTCCGTAACGATTTGTCCCTGCCCGTTTTTGAGCTCGTAAGAAGCTATTTCCTGATTATCGATGGAAACAGTGATCTTTCCTGCGGCAAACGCAATGGTAAGCGCATGCGTACCTTCGGAAGGAGTCAGACCCTCCGCATTGTTGAATTTGCCGACCGTCTGACCCTGATCGTCCTTATAATTGGAATCCCACCACTGCCAGTTCTGCACGAGCGCCGACTGTTCGTCCGCCTTTATATCGCAAAAATACTGCGCGATCGCCCAGTCCAGCGTGCTTCCCTCTGCATCCTGAACGTTCAGCCATACCGAAGTACGTACGCCGTCGCGCGCGAGCACGTCGGCCGTCAATTCAAACGTCGTCTCCACTTTCCACTCGGAAACCGCTTCCATCTCTACAGCCGCCTTTCTGCCCTGCCAGCTGTACCAGTTGTTGTTCGGCGACTGGCTGGTCGTTAGCGTAATCTTTCCGTCCGAAACAGTCCATGCTTTCGGCTCTGTGCGATCTGCCTGCCATTCTCCGAGCGTCGCCGCCGTATAATCAATGACCGTAACTTCGCAGGACGCACTCTTGTCGCCCGCTTTCGCCGTGATCGTCGCCGTTCCTGCCGACACTGCCGTAACTTTACCGTTTTCTACCGTCGCTACCGCTTCCGCCGAGGTGCTCCACGTTACCGTCTTGTCCGTCGCGTTGTCAGGCGACACCGTCGCCGTCAGTTCCAGCGTTCCGCCCGCTTCCAATACCGCCTTGTCTTTATTCAAAGTTACAACCGCTACCGCTACATCTTCGCTCGGCGTTTCTTCTTTTTTATCCACGCAAGCGACCAACGTTACACAGCTGAATGCCAATACCAATGCAAGCAATACCCCAAAAAATTTTTTCATGGTCTACCTCCTATTTTTTGCAGGAAAAGTATATGCACTTTCATAAATTTTGTCAAGCAAAGATCTTATCAATCTTACGTTCACGCTTTTCGTTTATTCTTAACATAAATTTTCAGATTTCTACATATTGTCTTCCAAAATTTTGATTAATTCACACAAATGTGCTGTTTAACGGGAAATCGCGCCTTTCAATCAGCCAACATATTCCTCTATACTCAGAATTCACATACCGCAAATGCCATACATTTGCCGTTTTTTACAAAAACTGTTACACAAATTCTGCAAAAATTTCACTACGTATTGCCTTTTAAAGCCCAAAACAGAGGACTTGCTGCCGACGCCCACTCTGCCGTCGCCGAAAAAATGGCGTGCCGTGATCTTTTCATAATAAGAAATGCGTATGCTTTTTGGGAACTCCGCACAGTTTTTTAGGTTTTACTTTCTTGCGTTGAAAATAAAAAAACGCCCGTGCGCGCAAAACTTTTGCGCGCACGGGCGTTTTCTTTTTCACCGAAACGGCCGCCGATATGGTTAACTTTTTTGAAAAAATTTTTATCGTAAACCAAGGCGGCGCTCAGACACGAGCGCCGCCCCTTTTTCTGTGATTTTTACGATTTACCATCGGGTATTCCGAAAAGTTATCCGACAACAAACCCACTTACTCTTTTTAACCATTTTGCGACATCTTGTCGGTTAAATCCAGGTTCCATCGGAAATTTTCTTTTCCTTTACCGATCCGTCATTTTCTCCCCTTAATCAACTCGAAACCGTTATTTTCGGGCTTATCGACTTTTTTTGTGCTCTATTCGATAGATATATTACACAAATTTGCCCTGAACGCCACGGCAAAGCCTGAAAGGCTTTCGGAGTTTATTTTTGTAAAAACCACGATATGACAACCCAGCTTCCCTTTCGGTTCCACGCAAACATCATCCGCCTCCCTGCCTTACGGCGCTTCGGCGTCTGCAGATCGATCATGCCCGCATGTGCACGGCGGATCTTTTCCGCTTTTGCCCGCATTTCCTTCCGTTTCTTCCGCACATCCGCTCCGCTCTTTTCCGGCCAGCTTCCTCTCTTTCAAAAGAAAACCCTGCGCAGTTTTGCCAGAAAAAATCTTCCCGCACGCGTTTCCGTTCCTTCCGTTCCTGCAAGCACAAACTTCTTTTCCCCGTCTTGCCAACCCCTATTCGATGGCTTCGGTCGTTTTTGTAAATTCATTATAGCATAGTTTTTTTGTTTGTCAATACCATTTTTGAAAATTTTTTAAAATTATTGTTTTTAAATATCATTTGATGAGTTTATTAATAACATCCTATTTCCATTTTGCCTCACCGATACCGTGCCTCTCGGCTTATCTTCTGACAAACACGGCGCCTTTCGGTTTTTGAAAGCGGCTATTGAAAACAAACTATAAAATGGCGGCACGCGCGAAAGAAATCTTTCGCGCGTGCCGCCCTCTGTATCAATCCTGTATTTATCGGAACTGCGCATTGTAAAGAGACGCGTAAAAGCCTTTCTTTTCCAAAAGCTGTGCGTGCGTGCCGCTTTCCACAACGTTCCCTGCCCGCACGACCAAGATCAGGTCGGCATTCACAATGGTGGAAAGCCTGTGCGCAATCACAAAACACGTCTTTCCTTCCATCAGTTTCTGCGTTGCATTCTGCACAAGGATCTCCGTGCGCGTATCCACGTTCGAGGTCGCCTCGTCGAGGATCAGGATCTTTGCACGGGAAACCATAGCGCGCGCAATGGTCAACAGCTGTTTTTGTCCCTTGGACAGATTGCTGCCGCCGTCCGTCAGCCGCGTTTCATAGCCCTGCGGCAGACTCAGGATAAAATCATGTACGTCCGCCGCTTTCGCCGCTTCCTCGATTTCGGCATCCGTCGCATACTCGTTGCCGTAGGCAATATTTTCCCTCACCGTCCCTTCGAACAGCCAGGTATCCTGCAAAACCATCGTAAACTGTCCGCGCAGATCTGCGCGCGCGTAGCGCCGCGTCTCCACTCCGTCCAGATAGATCCCGCCGCCGTTTATGTCGTAAAAACGCATCAAAAGATTTACGATCGTCGTCTTTCCCGCACCCGTCGGCCCGACGATCGCAACCGTCCTGCCTGCCTCGGCAAGGAAACTGACATCCTTCAATATGAGTTTTTCCGCATCGTACCCGAAATTTACATGGCGAAATTCCACTTCTCCGCATACATTTTGCGGCGCAGGCAAAAGATCGCTCCCGTCCTGCTCGGGCTCTTCGTCCAAAATTCCGAACAGCCGCTCCGCCGCCGCCAGTGCCGACTGGATCTCGCTGATGATATTCGCAAACTCGTTGATCGGGCCCGTAAATTTACGCGAATACTGTAAAAACGCCGATACATATCCCAGCTGCATCCTGCCCTGCAAAAACAGATATCCGCCGAATACACTGATGAATACCGTCGAAAGATTGTTGATAAAGTTGACCGTCGGACCCACTTTGCTGCCGTAATAATCGGCATCGTAATACGCCTGCGCCGCGTTCTCGTTGCGCTGTTCGTAGCGCTCGGCAATTTCGTCTTCTCTGCCGTAGCCCTTGATCGTGCGGATCCCCGAAAGCATTTCTTCCGAATACCCGTTCAGCTCGCCCAGTTTTCCCGACCGCTTGCGAAACAGCGGCCGCATCACCCTCGAACGCTGTACCGTTACCAATATGGTCAGCGGCACGATCACGATAAACACGCACGAAAGAAGGGGCGAGAGCAATAGCATGCTGATCAGCGACCCGAATACCGTGATCACGCTCGTCGCGATCTGAATGATGTCGTTGGACAGCGACGCATTGACCGTGTCGATGTCGTAAGTCAGACGGTTGATGACGTCGCCGGCAAGCCGCGCATCGTAAAACGATACGGGCAAAGACAGCAGTTTATCGAACACTTCTTCGCGCATCCTGCGCGTGATGTTTCGGCTGAGCTTGGTCATGACATATGTCAGAACGTATGTAAATACGGATGAAAACAAATAACATGCCGCCATGGCTATGCAGTATGCGATCACGAGCTGCATATCCACGCCGCCCGTCTTCGTATCGATGGCATTGATCGCATTCGCCGACAGAACGGGTGCAATGAGCGCCAGAACATTGCCCACCACGGCAAAAAACAGCGCTTCCAGCACCAGAAGCTTGTATTGAAAGAAGTATTTTGTAAGACGGCGCAGCGCCGCTTTCTTTCCGATCTTATTCACGGGCTTCACCCCCTTGCGAACGGGCGATGTCCCGATATACAGCACAGGTTTTGAGCAGCTCAGCATGCGAGCCGAGCCCTGCGGCCCTGCCGTTTTCAAGAACCAGAATGCAGTCGCAATTCTGCACCGTACTGATGCGCTGTGCAATAAAAATACTGGTCAGTTCGGGATATTCGCGGGCGATCGCCGCACGCAGCGCCGCGTCCGTACGGTAATCCAAAGCGCTCGACGAATCGTCCAGAATCAGCACCGACGGCGACCCCGCCAGCGCCCGCGCGATCAGGATCCTCTGTTTCTGACCGCCGCTCAGGTTTACCCCGTGCGCCGCCAACGGAAACAGCAATCCTTCTTCCCGCTCGAATACAAAATCCGCCTGCGCCGCACGCAGCGCGCGAATTACGTTTTCTTCCGATATCCCGCGGCAAAAATCCACGTTTTCGTAAACCGTCCCCGCCATAATAAAATCATTTTGGAACACGATCCCGAATTTCTCCCGCAACCGCTCCACGGGGATCTGCGTTACATTCTCGCCGTCTATGTATACCGCGCCTTCGCTGGCGTCATAAAAACGCAGCAACAACTGCACCAACGTGCTCTTTCCGCTGCCAGTCGCGCCCAAAATACCCAGACGTTCCCCTTTTTTCAGAGAAAACGAAATGTGTTCCAGCGCAGGCTTTCCGCCGTACGAAAAGGATACGTCGTCAAATTCCACTCGCGCCGAACCGTGTTCGGGTGCGGAAAGCAAAAGCGGCTCTTCGGGCATGTTCAGAATTTCACAAATACGCCTGCCCGACGCCGCTCCCTTCGAAAGCGTTACAAACAGACGGCTCACCGTCATCGCCGCATTCAGGATCAGCGTGAAGTAGGATACGAACGCCACGATCTTGCTCGGACTCATCACGCCCGCACGCACGCGGAACGCTCCCACGAGTACCACCGCAACCATTCCGAGATTCAAAAGCAGCGTTACGATCGGATTGCTCATACCCGTCCAGATACCGGCGCTCATCTCGTCCTTCGCCACTTGCCCTGCCACTCCCTTGAACGACTGCGATTCGTACTCCGTGCGCGAAAGCGCTTTGATCACGCGCACGCCCGAGTAATCGTCGCGGATCTTGCGCACCATCCCGTCCACCGATCCCTGCAATTTCGCATACAGGCGCGTACCGCGGCTCGCAATAAAAAGCACCGCCGCCAGCATGAACGGCAATACCGCCACCAAAATCAGAGTCAGAACCGGCTCCAGCGCAAACGCGAACGCAAGCCCGCCGAACAGGAAGATCGGAACACGCACGCCCAGACGCTGCATCATGCCGAGCATGTTGTGCACGTTATACGTATCCGTGGAAAGCCTGGAAACCAGTGTCGGAAGCGTACATGCGTCGATCTGCCGCGCCGACAGCGACAGCGTTTTGGAAAACAGATCGCCCCGCAGTTTCTGCGTCGCTTCGCGCGCCACGCGCGATGCCATACGGTTCGCTATGATGTTCCCGTACAGCGCCACAAACGCAAACAACAGCATCAGCCCGCCGAACAACAACAGCGTTTTTGTGTCCTTCACGACCGACGTTTCGCTGTCATCCAGCATGTACCCCAAAAGCAAAGGCAGTAAAAGCTCGGCTACCGTCCCGATCGCTTTGATCAGCAGTCCGAACGCCATGCGTACGGCATTCGGCTTCAGATAATGACGTATTTTTATCATGCCCCGCATTTCACCTCCCCCTTGCTCTTTTAAATAATGTCCGTTTTTGTATTATAAAACTTTTTTTCGGTTTTGTCAAACTGCCCCCCGTTTGCGCACCGCGCTTTCCCTTTTTCCTTTTACAGAGCAAACCCGCCTTTTCCGCTTTTCCGAATACCGATTTGCTTTGAACCTCATTGAAAAAGGCAGCGCCTCGAAAATTATTTTCGAGGCGCTGCCTAAAGTTATATATTTTTCTGTCCCGTGTCCTTCGGAACGCCTGATCATTTTTGTTCGTAGTTTTGCTTGTTTCGTAACGTTATCCGCGGCTCCAATTTTGGAAAGAGGAAATTTACCGGACGGATGGAATGCAGGATCGTTACCAAAATAACGCCGCAGATCAAACCGAAACATCCCTGCAGGAGATTTCCGACCAGGCTTGCCGCTCCGCCTGCGATACCGTAAAGAGCCGTTTCGTAAAGAAAATAACCGAACGCCATTATAATTTCCGCACACGCAGCGGAAATGCCTCGCACAAGAAAATCCAGGCTGCTTTTTCGGATGAATTTCTTGAAAAGCACAAACACGGCGTACGCGGCCGCCGCCATGCAGCCCTTGATCAGAAACGTAATCGGGGCATAGATCACATATCCGCTGAGAAGATCCGCAAGCCCGCAGCCGAGAGCAGCCGCAGCCGCACCGTAAACAGGCCCCAGACACCATCCCGCCAAAAGGACGAACATATCTCCCATATTAAAGTATCCGTACGGCAGCGGTACGATAAACACGCTCGTTCCGATACAGCAAAGCGCCGCAAACACCGCCGCAAACACGAGCTGTTTCGTTACGGTTTTTAACTTTTTATCCCTTTGCCCTTCCATTCGCTTTCTCCTGCCAGCAAAAATTTTTCTTCCGCTCCTTTCATGCCCCCACGCAAAGAAGCGCGTTTTTTTGCCTGCTTTTTTAACCCTGCCGACTGCCGATATTTTCCCTGCCGTCAGGCTTCTTCCCATTACTATACCGCATACGCGGAAAAATGTCAACTTTTGCAAACCCGTATCGCAAAAATTTAAACATCGGGCAAAAGCTGCCGACTAAACGATGCCGCTGCAGATTCCTGCCGCATGCCGCGCCACAAGCATAAAAAAGCGGTACGGGCAAGCATGCCCGTACCGCAGATTCTTTTGTTCAGAATGCCTTTGCGTTGAAGGTTTCCAGATAGCGGTTGATGGCAGGGAAATCCGACGGCGTCAGCAGCAAAAGTACTTTTTCGCCGATCTTCCCGTTCTCGGTTACGATGACCGCGTAAATGCCTTTGTGATGTTCAAACGCGGAAAACACGTCAAATACGGTCGCTGTTTTGTCGACCAGACAATACTTGTCCAAAAGTTCCTCACTCAGAACGTCGCCGCACTTCGTTTCGCGAAGATATGCCGTTACGTCTTCCCCGGCCGCCGCGCGCTCGGCAATCAATCGAAACACATAATAACTGTTCAGTACCCCCTTCATCGTCCCGTGATCATAGACGACAACCGTCTTTTTTTCACTCTCGCCGAACGTTTGCACCGCCGTCAGAAGCGGTTTATCCGCATACACGATGCTCGTCTTTTTCACCTTGAACGCTTCCGTTACGGTCGGCGGATTGCACAGCTGCTTTTCAATATACTCAATATTTTCCACCACATCGTCGCTCGGATTTGCGATAAAAAGATCTCCGCCCGCCGAGCGGTGCACGATCGCATTGCGCAGCTTTCCGTAATCCACCAACTCTTTTTCGTACCGCCGCACCGTGATATTCAGATCGGTGCACCGTTTGACCAGGTCCGTAAAATTCTGCGTCGGCTTCATGCTGTAAAGCATCTTCAGCTGACTCTCGATCTTGTTATAACTCTTTAAAAATTTTGCCGCGTTTGCATAATCCATGAAACAATTTCCCCCTTTCCTGCCTGCATTATAACACAAAACATTGTACCTTTCAAGACTAAACCCGCAAAATATGCCATTATTTTTCCTCGGAGATTGCTTCTTTTTCTTTTTTATGCTATAATATACGAAATTTCGGAGAGCGAAACATGTCTAAACAATATAAACTTTCCTTTCAGCTCGTTCCGGACGGATGCTGGTATACAAATCTTCGCAGTGCCCTGCCCAAACAGGTATGGGATAAACTGCGGCGCGCCGCCTATGCGCGCGCCGGCGGAAAATGCAGCATCTGCGGAAAGCCGGGCAGACTCGAAGCCCACGAAGTGTGGAGCTACGACGATCATAAACACATCCAGAAATTGGAAGATATTATTGCCGTATGCCCCGCCTGCCATGAAGTGATCCACATCGGCCGAACTTCGCTCCTGGGCAACGAACCGCGCGCACAAGAACATTTCATGCGCGTCAACGGCTGTTCGCAGAGCGAATACCACGCCGCACTCGGAGAAGCAAACCGCGTGCACGCCGAACGCAGCCGTTACGAATGGGTAACCGATATTTCCAAGCTGAAAGATATGATGTAAATTTAAGAAGAGATCACTCGTTCCAGGAGGACCACGCGTTTGCAATGGATTCGAAAATTTTTTTGATGCCGCTCCGACGGCAGGACATTCCTGAATTCAAAAAAAATATGCAGGAATCTTTTTCCGTAACCGTAACCGAAGTTTTCGGCGCCCCCGAAAACGGGCCGATCCCTTCCGATGCGGATATCGATGGTTCGCTTTGCGATAAAAATGCGCATGCGTTCCGCATTTTCTGCGACGAAAAAGAAACGGGCGGCGCAATCGTGCTTTTCGATAAAGCTTCCCGCCGCGCATCCCTTGACCTTTTTTTCCTCTTCCGCAACTGTCTCGGCAAGGGGATCGGATACCGCGCATGGGAAGCCATCGAATGTGCTTTCCCGCAGACAAAAGTTTGGGAACTCTATACCCCTTGTTTTGAAAAACGGAATATCCATTTTTATGTCAATAAATGCGGTTTTCATATCGTAGAATATTTTAATCCGCATCATCCCGATCCGCACGGCACGCCGGGCAATACATCAGAAACAGAAGATTTTTTCCGTTTCGAAAAACAAATGGGATTGCTGTTCGTTCCGCCCGACAAGGACGAGCTGCAAGAAATTTTTCGGGCCGGTCTTGCCCAGCGAAATGAATGCGAAAACGTAAAAGACCCGAAATCTGCACAAATTGCTCTCAAAGAACCGTGCGGCACGCAAGCCGAAGAATATCGCATCGCTTATTTCGCAGGAGAAAAAATCGGATGGATCCGGTTGCATCGCGATACAGATCAGGTTCTTTTGAACGATCTTTACATCCTGCCCCACAAACGTCGGAAAGGATTTGCCAAAGAAATTTTGCGGCATGTATGTAACGAAGCGCCATGCATCGGCGCGTATGTTTTTCAAAACAACGTGCAGGCCCTGGCGCTGTATCAAAGTTTCGGATTTCATCCTGTCCGCAATGTGCGGAATATGCTGTTTCTGCAATACAAGAAAAATAATTCCGAAATTTTTTAGCTTTATTTTAAAATGCGCATATCTATTTTTTCGGAAAGCCGCAGGTGCGGCAATTTTTTAAATTGCCGCACCTGCGGCCACGGAGGCTGATTATGTTATCAAAAATTTTTCTGCATAAAAAAGATGACCCTCAAGATCCTGCCGTCCGCGCACGGTGCGGACGGAACGCCGGCATCTTCGGGATCGTGCTCAACACCCTGCTTGCCGCAGGGAAAATCATTGTGGGCTCCATTTCGGGCGCCATTTCCGTTACGGCGGACGGACTCAACAACCTGACCGACTGCGGAAGCAACGTCGTGTCCGTCATCGGCTTTAAAATGAGCGAAAAGCCTGCCGATAAGGAACATCCTTTCGGGCATCGACGCGCCGAATCTGTCGCGTCGCTCCTGATCGCGGTCATTATCCTCGTCGTGGCAGCCGAACTGATCATGCAATCGGCAGAAAAGATCTTCTCGCCGTCCGAAACGGATATTTCCCTGCTCGTGCTCATCATTTTGGGAGTTTCCGTTGCCGTCAAGCTATTTATGTTCCTTTTCAACCGAAGCTTAGGAAAGGCCATCTCTTCGGAAACACTCAAAGCAACGGCTGCCGACAGTATTTCCGACGTCATCGCCACCACCGCCGTTCTTATCTCGGCCATCATTTCCCGCTTTACAAAACTTGAACTCGACGGATACCTCGGCGTTGTAGTCGCTCTCTTTATCGCCGTAACGGGTATCGGAATCCTCAAAGATACCATTTCCAATCTCCTCGGCAAAGCGCCCGACCCCGAAATTGTACGCGACATCGAAAAGCGCGTGCTTTCCTTTGAAAACGTGCGCGGCCTGCACGATCTCACCGTTCACGATTACGGTCAAAACAAATTATACGCGACCGTTCACGTCGAAGTGGACGCACAGATGTCCATTACTTCCGCTCACGATCTTGCAGACCGAATCGAAAAGGATTTCGCACAGCATACCGCCATCGCTCTGACCGTACATATCGATCCTCTCGTTTATGACGATCCCGAACTCAACCGCCTGCGCGATGAAATCTATCGCATCGTGGGAGAAATCGATCCCTCTTTGAAAATGCATGATTTCCGCATGGTCGGCGGAGATACACATAAAAATCTTGTCTTTGACGTTGCCGTTCCTTTCGACTGCAAAATTTCCGATGCGGACATCCTGCAGCGTATCAAAGACGGCGTTGCCCTGCTCGACGGCCATTACGACACCGTTGCGACCATAGAGCGCCAGAACATTGAATAAAAGTACCGGGAGATTTATTATGAAACTTTCCGCTGTTCCGACACATGCAAAAGAAAGAAAGGCGGAGCGTCCCGCGCCTGATTCGCGCGGGACTTTTTATACGCGCACTTTCTCAGACCTGCCCGCAGAAGCAAAAAATATCCGCGAAGAAGTGTTCGTTCGCGAACAGGGTTTTACGGAAGAATTTGACGAAATCGACGCAAAAGCCGTACACATACTCCTGTTTTTCGGACAAAAAGCCGTCGGAACATGCCGTTTCTTTCAAAGCGGCGGCTCATGGCTGATCGGACGTGTCGCCGTGCTGCGCGCCTTTCGCGGCAAAGGCTGCGGCAAAATGCTCCTGCTCGCGGCAGAACAGGAGATCCGAAATAACGGCGCAACATCCTGTTCCCTGCATGCCCAGTGCCGCGCCATGGACTTTTATACGCGGTGCGGCTATTCACCCTGCGGCGAACCCTTCGACGAGGAAGGATGCCCGCATATCCTGATGCAAAAATTTTTAGACAAATGAGAGCAGACAAAAACTTTTGTCTGCTCTCATTCTGCATCGGTGCGCCGGCATCGGTGTTGTCCTTTTGCCTGCACACATACTGCCTTTATTGCGCTGATTTCTTTATTTTCTCTTTCTTTCCGTATTCGCAGGCTTTTCGTGCAATTTTTTATCGGTACGTATATCGCTTTTACTATCTTATACGCCCGTCGCTTTTTTTATTCGTCTATCCGCACGCCTGTACTCTGCAAACAAAGGAAGCAGCCCGAATCAATTTGGTTCGGGCTGCTTCCTTTGTACTATTTTTTAATACATTCGTGTCTTGTTTGAGTTATTTTATACACAGCTTAATTTTTATTTGATTTTTCGTTTCCGCCTTGCGCATCCGCCTCGTTTTCCGTCTTTGTGGCACTGTCCGCATTGTGAGCGTTTGTTTTTTCCGTTTCAGAACCATCGTCTTTCTCCCCGCAAAAGAGCGCAAGAATAATAAATACAGCATAGACTGCAATTTTTGCGATCTGCACTATAAAGCGGAACCAACTTAAAAATTCGCTGAAGCCCTGGTTGTACCCCGAAAGACCGTAAATGGATGAAAGAATCGTTATAAATGCGTCGATTGCCGTAAATATCAACGTTACCACAAAAGCCGTTTTCGCCGCACGCCGCAGATCTTCATCATTGCTCTTGACAATTACATAGCCGCCCGTTATGGCGTACGCGATCAGGCTGACATAACCGCAAAGCCAGATCAACGCCTTTTTCCAACGATTATTCCAGATATTTTTCATGATTCCCTCCTTTTTCTTTATTATACGACACAAAAATTATTTTTGTCAACAGAAATATAAAATTTTATAGCGGGCAGGGCGTTTTCAACTATCCTTGCCATTTGCTATAAACATTTATGTTTTCTGCACTTTAAGAAAACCATATCAAATGTGTTGCGGAATCGTCCGGAAATTGTTTTCTACGTAAATGGCTTAAAAACCAACAAAACGATGAGGTGCTTTTTCAAGATATACCGTTTGTTGGCACGGAATTTTTTTGCAGAATAAAAAATAAGACATCCGAAAAATAAGAAATCCGAAAGGATCAGGCTTTTTCGGGAAGCACAAAAAAAGACACCCGACAAAATCGAGTGTCTTAAAATTGGATGCGGCAACTACCTATCCTCCCGGAGGGTGATCCTCAAGTACTTTCGGCGTAAGAGAGCTTAACTTCTGTGTTCGGTATGAGAACAGGTGGGACCTCTCTGCTATCGTCACCGCAATGGTTATATAAACTGCGCTTTCCGCAGCGTATATACTGTATGATTTCTTCCCCTTATCCAAGAAAAAATCATGTCAAACTTCAGGGAATTTTCCTTCCCTCAGAAGATTGACAACTGCATAGCCTTTTCGAAATATTACTTTGGCAAGACTTTTCTTTCTGTGCTCGTTGAAATTATAGTCTTTTCTCCGTATTTCAGGATTCGTATTCCGCTTTTCTCAATTTCTTGAGATCAAGCCCTCGACCTATTAGTATCAGTCAGCTACATACATTGCTGTACTTACACCTCCGACCTATCAACCTTGTTGTCTGCAAGGGGTCTTACTACCTTACGATATGGGATATCTTATCTTGAGGTGAGTTTCAC